>JACCDN010371848.1_pt1 | contig 201713 bp, 158 predicted proteins | sample 7441691 | NCBI WGS metagenome assembly JACCDN01 (sample SAMN15323439, study PRJNA562643) | freshwater metagenome | isolation source: river surface water | place: USA:Blue River Watershed | collected 2017-08-16 | reverse complement strand
TTGGCTATTTCTTGAGCCAATTCATCTATATCATGAGTCATAGTTTTTCTCTGCATCTATGCCTATCTGAAAATAGGCAGATTATACACTATGACTAATTACACAAAATTATTTACAGACCCATGCTATGGTAGGTTGATTAGATTCTTGTGTTATTCTTAGCGTCCACACACCTTTGAGTATGTCCATGCAGCATGCCATCGCCCTCTTGACGGAATTCCGTAAACGCTTTCTCAACGTGCTATTCGTATTTATCGGACTATTTGGCATAGGCTTTTATTATTCCAATATCTTGTTTCATATCTATATGCTGCCTCTGCAACGCCTACTCCCTCCGCCGCATCATTTGATTGCGACCCAGATTACCACACCCATCATCACCCCGTTGGCGCTCGCAATAAATGTGGCCCTATTTTGCACGACACCTTATGGCCTATGGCAGCTATGGTGTTTTGCAGCCCCTGCTTTGTACCGGACAGAACGGCGTAAATTACGCTATTTATTAGTCAGTAGCCTAGGGTTGTTTTGCTTAGGCTGTCTATTTTGTTATTTTTTCATTTTACCTTTTATGTTTCAGTGCATGATTCAGGCATTGCCGAAAGACGTTCTCTTACTACCAGACATCAGTTCCGTCACCCATTTAATCACTGAAATGCTGATCATTTTTGGCTGTAGCTTTCAAATCCCTCTAATCTGTCTATTACTCATCCAAGTGAACATCCTCAATCTAGGCCAGTGCACCGCCCTGCGCCCCTACATAATCGTTGCTGCATTCACCTTAGGAATGTTATTAACACCACCCGACGTAGTGGCTCAAATCCTACTCGCCATACCTCTTTGGGGCTTATATGAACTAGGGATCTTGATATCGCGTGTTTTATCCCAATCAACACGTTAAACGAAAGTTGAATTTGATTAAAAATAGCGCTACAATACGGCGTCTTTATTAAAACCAGGGAATTATTATGCAATTTGTACGAGAAATGTTTACACTAGATCCTACTGCTTCAAATGCTTCTACGCCAGTAGGGCAATTCAGATTGAATTATGCAACGCTTTCTGATACAAGTTTCAGCAATATGAGCGGCACCCCGAATGAACGAACCGCACCTTTTTATTTCATACGTTCACAAAATTATTTCGTAATCAAAGATAACGCTGTTGCAAAAGACGGTAATCGATCAGACGATGAATTGCCTATCCGGATTAGCGAAAGATTCTCTTTACGGAATCACGCTGCAATTGTTACAGATCACACTACTCTTTATAAAGAAAAATCAGACGCCTTAGTTTTAAACGATAAAAAAATGTGGTCTGCTCTCCTGATCGCAGTCATAGCACCTAGTATTCCTTTTGTTCCTTTTGTTGGATTGATCGCTTTTGTAGCTTGGATGGCCACATTTTATTTCCTAAATCAACGCGCTACGCTTAATACTGAGTATAAAGACGCACGTACGCTATTGATTGCTACTTGTAATTGGGCTTTGGGTTCAAAAACCCGTAAGGATTCAGAACGTGAGCTAACAGCCAGTGCAGAAATCAAAGCTATGATGGATGAGTTGTTTCCTGTTCTCTCTAAAACTCAAGTAAAACACTTGATTGCTGATGACATTGAAGGACAATATACACAAGCATTAGAGGCACGTGCTCAGCGAACCAAAATCCCTTTCGCTTCCTTTTTTAGCAACCATCAATCTAGAGCAGCGCAATTTGTGAGCCGTGAATTAGAAGAAACCGCGTTGAAACAAAGTACCGCAGAAGTGATCCGTTGTATTTACGGGCACAATCGTGGTGAAAATGAAATGGACCTCATCCGCGTTGTCTCTAATTTTATCTGTGTTGATATAGGCCGAGCTCTTAGTAAGGCTGCCACTGCGTATTTCACGCCTGAAGCACCCTCAATAGCCTGAACCACCTAATCTATATTCAATCGCTGGATCCCGCGGTCAAGCCGCGGGAATTCGGCATTAAGATGATCAGCGGCCCTGCTCGGACAGTTGATCATTCCTCTAAGCTATATTACAGTATCAACTGACGATCAGTTTTCTATATGAGAAGGAGTTCTAGATGAAACAATTTATGTCTTTATCCGCACTATTTCTGAGCGCGGCTTGCTTATGTGCCCATACACCCAGTTTTGCATTAAATGGTAGTAATGATATGGAACAAGGTACCAAAAGTGTAGGGCAAGGAGCAGGAAAAATGGTAACTGGGGTTGTTCGTGCTACCGGCGGGCTTTTTACAGCAACTGTTGATGGCGTAAAAAAGCTGTTTAGCCCTGGCACCAACAAAAAACAGTCTCATTCCAGTCAGTCTATGCAATCTGATCAATCTCGCAGCACCGAAAGAAAATCAACGCTATCAACATCACAAACTACACAAGTAAAAACTCCGTCAGGTACTGCTACAGAACATGAAACCAGTACAACAACCAAGTCAACAGTGGCCGAACCTGCTGCCAGCGGAACGACTAAAGCAGCTAACGAGTCGAGCGCCGCAGAAACAACTGAGACAACAACTACCACTACCACGCCAGCCGCTACTCCGACAGCCGCAGCAGCGTTTTAAATCAATCATCTCTAACCCTATGAGCAACGAGTTTCTCCACAACTCGTTGCCTTAGCCATAATGGCACTAAATCCCTAATATTTCTCGAACCGTTCGTGCTGAGGAGACGTATACACCATCTCGAAGCATATGCACCAAAGCTTCAAGACGAGGCTAATGTCTCTCCTCATCCCAAATGGATTGGTTTTTTGCCTTAACATGGCACCATTAGCCTTAGCCCCCGCAAAAAACCAGCAAAAATGTATTTTATTGCTATACTTTGATTAAGAATAAATCACAATATGGCTTAAAATGCACAATTCAACTGATTACTGTGGCATTAATTTGTTTGTCGGGACTCCAGAAACTCTATTGCTCATTCCTGAAGAAAGTAAACATTATGCGGTGGTAGTCTGCACTGATGAGCAAGGTATTATAACTGGCGTGGAATACTACGATCCCATTCAAGGAAAGCAAAACATTGTGTTAGAGCCCGCAGAAATAGATCTGCTCACCACTCAAATCGCCGATTTGGCTCACCAGCGATCCCTGGAATTGGGTGATAAGCACTGCCAAATGCTGCATCTTAGCTCCGATAATATCCAGAGGATCCTCCCCACCTTAGTTGAGCGCTATATCAAACCTGAATCGGACTACGCTGAGGCATTTTTTGCAGCGCATCCAAAGGAAGTCAAATTTAATCGTAAGCAGAGTGGTTTATCTCACTCTTACTTACATGATTCAAGGCTAGGAGTGATTCAATCAGCCCATAAAGCAGAATGTCGTGTGGTCTGGAGTAAAGCAGTACCCACACAAGCCATATTCGAAAATTTACCGCTCAATACTTCAGCCGCCTATGTTGTGGTCCAAAACGAAGAAACTAGCTCTGCCAAACTATATTATCTTATTAAGAGCGACACAGATACAACGGTACAGTTGGTAACATCTACTCCAAAACTTGCCGATTTTGAGCATTATAAATTAAATAATGAGGGCATACCGAAGGATGACCTCGCGTATTTCTCAAAAATATTGCACACCCCAGATGCGACCAATGTCTATGGTGCAGGGAATTTTGCTCGCGTTAAAAAATCATCTTCAGGTGATGCTGCAGACAGTGATTTACATATTAAATTTGCGAGTAAGATTCAAAAACTGAAGAAAAAGGATAGATTTGGAACCACATTAGGCGGAAGAACGGAAGAAATTGAAAGCTTAAGACGCGAAGCTCATATTGTCGGGGATCTCCAGTTGGGTAGCTCCGAAGTTCTGCTTCGAGATGATAAAGCCTATGTGCACATGCACGCCATGGGCGTACCGCTGAATAAAAAAATCACGACAGCCAATTCCGCTCAAAAGCTTAATTATGCGATTAAATTTTTACTTGCCGTCGATAATTTACACAACGGAACCGCATCGTTAACGGGTACCCGCTATGCGCATCGCGATTTAAAACCTGCTAATGTACTGGTAGATGAGAATGATAAGCTCACCATAGTGGATTATGGACTCGCAACGGCCAATATCACAGCTAAAACAGAAGTACCTGCTGCATCCATGTTTTACGCACCGCTTGACCAAGCAGTTATCAATCATTATACGGGGACCCCAGGTAGTACTTCTCCAGTATCGAAATCAGATCCATCAGAATCAGCGTCAGATGTTACTGAAAGTAAAAAATATGATATAAAACCAAGTTTTGATGCAGATAGTGACTACGAAGATGAAGATATACTGGAAGAATGGGGCACCCCAGTCCTACCATTAAGCACCACAACCTCGGATGAATCATCTTCGATAGCACCCAAGTCCCAGGATGACGCATTTCCACAAAATTGGACTTATTGCTTGACTGATAAAACAAAATGCATCACCGAAAACTATCTGCAAGATGATAAAGTTGCCGCCCTGAGAACAGTCTATTGCAGTTCACATCTTGCCACAGATGAAGATTCCATATTCAATACCGAAGACTTTGGAAGTCTACCTGAGCCCATTCGTGAACTATTAGATAGCACCCAGATAGCCAGCTTGTTCAGTCCTGAGCGTCACCAAGAAACCGAAGGTTTTATCGCTGCAGTGCTCATCATGTTTCAACACAACCCTAATTTATCAGATATTGAATATCAGGACATGATCACAACTCTGCGACAAAACCCTCAGAACCAACAATCTGTCATAAATGCATACATCGCCACTATTCAGCCAACCCATCATAAACGCAAACACAGTAGTCCAGACATGGATGCACGCACAGATTCTCCAACCAGTAGTCTCGATTCCGAAACTTTATCCCAAAAACATCCGAGCAAAATACTTAAAATAAAACCCAGCGAAGGATCTTTTAGTGAAAAAAAATCTCTATTTAGAGCGATGAAAGATCGTATCATGGGTCGCAGTTCAGTAAGGATTAGCCCCACCACCGATGACAGCGACTCCAGTGATGCTGATGAAGTCAATAAACTCAGTTCACCAAAGATTAAAACCAAACCAAATGCATAATATAAAACCATTTTTTGGCTAAAGATGTGTGCGAGTAAACAATATCTTAAAGCGTTACGCTAATTCTTAAAAATATAGTATAATCGGCGCCATGCGTACGGAGAGGTGGCCGAGTGGCTGAAGGCGCACGCCTGGAAAGTGTGTATACGGCAACGTATCGAGGGTTCGAATCCCTCTCTCTCCGCCATGAAAAATAGAGTAGTAGAAATTCTTCCGTTTCATTGCCATTTTTTTGACATCTATTTATAATCAAGTTTACCAATGCAGTCTGCTGACACTTCGCCTTTGGAACCCATGGCAACAAGTTAAGTGTTTTTTGTATATTTCACCCATGTCGACGTCCCGCAAACAAGCCGCGGAACCTATAACTTGGGCCTATAGCAGACCCGAACATAATGCTCTTTCTGGCAAATGAGATAATTTGTGGCGAAAAAAGATAAAAACCAAGCGAAAACGCTTCATAATGGTGATTTTCGCCGCGCACTCAAATTCAGACATGTCCAATTGATAGCCCTCGGTGGCATCATTGGCTCAGGTTTCTTCCTCAGCACGGGTGCCGTCGTTAACCAAGTGGGACCCTCCGTATTTCTTGCCTATATTTTAGGTGGCATCATTATATATTTAACCATGCTTTGCATGGGAGAATTGGCCGTCGCGATACCTATTTCAGGGTCGTTCATCAATTATACTGCAGATTTTATTTCTCCAAGTTTTGCATGTGGCGTAGGATGGTCTTATTGGCTCAGCTGGGTTGTTTATATTCCCGCGGAATGCTTAGCCGGCGGCATTATCATGCAATATTTTACTGGGATGGACAGCTATATTTGGGCCCTTTGTCTCGGTTTGGTGGTAACGTGTATTAATTTTGCTAAAGTAGGTACCTTTGGCGAAATCGAATTTTGGTTAGCCTTAATTAAAATCTCAGCGCTTTTGAGTTTTATCGTGCTCTCTATTTTTATATTTCTGGGTTTTATCCACGGACATCATCCTGCAAAGATGATCGGTATGCGTTATTTTTTGCACCATGGCGGTTTGTTCCCTAATGGGGTGGTGCCTTTCTTCACAGCGATGATTCTATTGTTGGTGAATTACCAAGGCTCTGAAATTGTTGGACTTGCCGCTGGGGAATCGGTTGATCCAGGGCGGATGATCCCCTATGCCATACGTAATGTGTCTTTACGCATCGTGTTTATTTATATTATGCCCGTCTTATGCTTAGTGCTCATTTTTCCTTGGGAAAAAGCCAATTTACAAAACTCTGTCTTTGCTGACGCGCTTAATTTTTACGGTTTAAAATGGGCCGGAGCTGCCACCAGCTTCGTCACACTCACTTCCGCACTCTCCTGCTCGAACGCAGGGATATTCGGTATTGTACGAGCATTACATGCTCTTTCTAAAAATGGGATGGCACCCAAGAGCTTAAGTAAATTAAATCGTAATGCGGTTCCGCAAAATGCTGGTATTGTGACCTTAGTCTCCATTTGGATCGTATTGCTTTGCAGTTATTTTTTTGCTCATACCACTTTGTATATTTCTTTGTTATTGATTTCAGGATTTACAGGGGCTATTGCTTGGATTTCACTCTGCTGGGCACAAATTAATTTTCGACGCAAATTATATCAAGCAGGCTATTCTGTCAAAGATCTAAAATATAGTACACCAGGATCACCCTACACAGGATACTTCGCCATCATACTCATGCTCATTTGTTTGGTATTTTTGTTTTTTTCCGATGATTTTACTTACAAAGTTGCCTTTGTCATTGGTTTGACCAGCTTAATTTTCCCCATCCTGATCTATCAGTATCTAGGATTAAAACACCACCGGCACAAGGTCTTGGATGACCATAAACAGCTTCATTTTAAAGATATTTTTCCAAAGAAATAGAGGCGGTAGGTTGGGCCCTGGGACAGGGTCCAACTACAGATTCTATAGTAACCTCGCACCATATCCCCCAAATCCACCGCTTGGCGCAACATAATTAGCTGCGGGGTTATGATTTGTAGGTAGGTTAGAAGCTAATAAACACAAAATCCCCCCTGCGAGGATTGCAGCACCGGTGAAAAAAGAAGAAAAGGCCAATGAGAAGCCCAAACCACACAGCGCAGCACCTATGAAGCGTAGCAATAAACGATTGACTTGCGGTGCTTCGGATGGCATTTGCCCTCTAGTAGATCTAAACAAGGACATCGAGTGCAAGCGAGGATGTAAATGAGCTAAATTTGGGCTAAGTGAGTTTGATTGGCGGCCACCCTGCTCGGATTCCAGCCCTACGCTAACGTCTCTTGCACCCACCACTACAGGAGAATTTGAGTACGCTGAATTTAAGCGATCGTGATTCTGCGCCTGTTGCAGCTCTCCCAACTGCAGAAATGCAGCATATCTAGCATCATTAGCGGTAGAGATGCCGCTTTGTCTACCCTGCCATACTTCAGATGGTTCATTGCTACTACCTAAATATATATTCAAATAAGCATCAGGACGGGATCTTGTTATGTAGTCGTCAGAGGATTGGCTCCCCAAACTGGAATCTTGATTTTTTAGTTCTTGAAATACACACGCGAATACATATTGACAAACAGTCGCCAAACTAGGCTTAGTACTCCCTTCCTGAGCAAATATTCTATTTAAATCCATACTGCTTCTCAGCATCGTATTGCGAAAAAGTCGAATTGCGCCCATTAAGTCTTCAGAAAAATCTGTAGAGATTTCATCTTTACTAAGCAAAGTATACAAAGCCAACTGATACTCTTCTGGACTATTGCAATTATTTTTGACCCCAGTTAACTCTCTGCAGACAGTGTCATGGAGTAGCATACGATCATTCGACTCCAATGCACTCTCAACAGACGCCATATCGATTGCAACCTTTTCTCGACGCTCTGTAGTTAGCCAATACCGGTTTGTTTGATCGTGAGATGGGTCTACTACCGCTGTTTGAACCTTGTGTGGGACTTCCTCATGTTGAGGGACAGCGGTTATATCTGATGCACGATACTGGCGTTCTAAATCAAGAATTAATTCACTAGGATAAACCAACAAATCATAGTTATCCGCACTAATCCTCATCCCTAATCTTTTATCATGCGCAATCTCTGCTTCTGTAAAACAACTACTTAAACTAATCGTATTTTGTGGATTAAACAAACGCCCTTCTACCCAACGTTGACCATGTGGCAAACATATATTCAGTGGTTTTCGAAAATCTATGCGAAACATAGCGTTGGCAGTAAACACCAAGCAATAAGACTCAAGCTCACTTGATCGAACACGCAGTGGACACCCACCTGGTGTCTCATCTGGCCCAGGAAAGTCAATCACTAATAGTTTTTTTGCATGCTCAGGCGCTAAGTCTTCAAATTTGTCATCTCTCGGCATACGCTCACCCTGCACTGCGCTAGCAACTCGAACCCGCATTTCATTCGACTCTGTCCGCTCAATATCACACCAATGCAAACCCGACCATTGATCAGACGTTGGTAAACGATATCTTACAAGTACACGATGATATTTAGGCATAGCCGCTCCCAAAAGATGGATTCCCGCTTACGCGGGAATGACAAGATTTTTGAATAGCCTTCAAACAAAAACTCAAAATTACCGCATTTTATTCTTTTTTTGAACACTTGTCTAGGTTTATTCACATAATCATTGAAAAAGCAGTTGAAACGTAGCAGAGAGATTGGGCTAATGCTTGGTTAGATAGGATTATCTGTCTCAATAAATCGATGTTCTATACCAAATTTTTCTTCTAAATGGGCAGCCAAAGCTTGTACACCGTAGCGTTCAGTCGCATGGTGACCACAGGCATAATAATGAATATTCAGTTCTTGCGCCAAATCGTAAGTTCGCTCAGAAACTTCTCCACTGATATAAGCATCTACCCCTAAACGCTGGGCATCCTCTAAAAAATCTTGAGCGGCACCTGTACACCATGCAATTCGTTGAATATTAGGACGAGCTGCTGGAATATGGATAGGCGCTTGTGAAAATGTTTGCTGAAGCAATGTATTCAGACCCTGAGGCGTCGCTGGCTGAATCAAATCGCCTGCCCACAAACCTTTGGGCAATTTCTCTACGTCATGCTGGCTCACATTAGCCACAGGCAACCTTTGCGCTAAACAAGCATTATTACCCACAACAGAGTGTAAATCCAAAGGTAAGTGGTAAGCAAATAAATTCAAATTCTGTCCGATCAAATCTCCAATGCGTTGGCGACGCACCCCGGTCAACACTGCGCGTTCACCACGCCAAAAAAAACCGTGATGTACCACAATAGCATCTGCCTGCCATTGAATAGCTGATTGGATCACAGATTGTGAAATGCTCACTGCAGTGCACAGCTTGCGAATTTCAGGACGACCTTCAATTTGCAGACCATTCGGCGCGTAATCTGGAATAGACTGCGCAGCCAAATATTGATCTAAATAAGCGACCAAGGTATCACGAAGAATCATTCTGTGGATCTACGTTTGATATTGGCACCTAACATAGATAATTTTTCTTCGATTCGTTCATAGCCGCGATCTACGTGATAAATACGCTCTACAGTCGTCTCGCCCTCGGCTGCCAATCCCGCCAAAATCAAACTCGCGGAGGCCCGGAGATCAGTTGCCATAACAGGCGCACCCGTTAATGTATCGACACCCGTAATCAGAGCGGTATTACCATTTAATTTAATCACAGCCCCCATACGTTGTAATTCTTGGACATGCATAAAGCGATTTTCAAAAATATTTTCTACAACCGTTGCAGTCCCAGTGGCTACCGTATTCAGCGCCATAAACTGTGCCTGCATATCAGTCGCAAGCCCCGGATACGGTGCAGTAGAAATATCCACTGAACGTGGACGCTCCCCTTTCATGTCCAGGCTCACCCAATCTTCGCCAATCGTCAAATGCGCACCCGCTTCTTCAAATTTACAGAGCATAGACAGTAAATTATCCGGTCTGACTTTACGCACGGTGACATGACCACGAGTCAAAGCGCCAGCGGTCAAATACGTGCCTGCTTCAATCCGGTCGGGGATCACAGAGTAAGTACCGCCGTGCAAAGAATCTACGCCATCAATCTCTATGGTATGTGTTCCCGCTCCAGAAATTTTAGCACCCATTTTATTTAAAAAATGGGCCAAATCGACAACTTCAGGTTCACGCGCAGCATTCTTAATGGTCGTTTTGCCCTGTGCCAAGACGGCTGCCATCATAATATTTTCGGTACCCGTTACGGTAATGGTATCAAATACCAATGTTTTACCTTCCAGCCGTCCTTTGGGGCAACGTGCCTTGATATAACCGTTTTCAACCGTAATCTCGGCCCCCATTGTCCGCAATGCTTTCAAATGAAAATCAACTGGACGCGTACCAATTGCACAACCGCCAGGCAACGATACATCAGCTTCTCCAAAACGACCCAGCAACGGCCCTAACACTAATATAGAAGCCCGCATGGTTTTGACCAAATGATAAGGTGCAACCAAATCATTGACATCGCTGGCATTGATTTGCACATTCATTTTCTCATCAACCATCAATTTGGCGCCTAGATGACCTAGTAACTCCATCATGGTGGTCACATCTTTCAGATGAGGAACATTGGCGATGGTTACATTTTCGGTTAATAGAACCGAGGCAGCCATAATTGGCAAAGCTGAATTTTTTGCACCAGAAATAATGATATCTCCATGCAAAGGTTTTCCACCATTAATAATTAATTTATCCACATTTTACTCCTGACGCCCGCCTTCTGCATAAATCTTATGCCACTCCTCTTGCGTCCAAGTATTCAATTGGATCGCATGCAGTGCACCAGATGTTATGTAAGGATTCAGCAAGGCATAAACCCATAATTGACGTTTTACTTTCGATTGATCAACAAACACATCAGACACAATAGTCGCTGTATAATGTTTCCCATCCCCATCCACTTTGGCAAAAGCAATATCAGCATGCTCTTCCAACAAAGCTTTGAGTTGATCAGATGACATATTGGTCATCATTGCTCCTCATCGTTGTCTAAAATTTTCTCTATACCATATAATTTAGCGAGCGCCAGCAGATCGACCGACGCATGCTCTATCACTAGATTAGAGTTTTGGCTATGACACATACGCCGAGCATCAATTAAAAATGCTAATCCCGCACTGTCACAGAGCTGCACATCGGTTAAATCACAATGAATTCTTAACGATTGCTCTTTTGCTAATAGCGCGGCAAACTGCGCACGCTGCGCCGTAACCGTTGCAAATGTCAGATTCTGTGACGGCTTAAAATAACTTTGTTTCGTCATGTGATTCTCTTTGTTCCTAATGACTTAGTGCAATGAAACCTTTACCCTAACTTCTTGTTTGCCCGCATTTGTTCCAGCAAATCTCGCATATTGCCTTGTTGCAAAATATTTGAAAATTGAGTTCTAAAACTCTGCAGCAAGCTAACGCCTTCAACACTTAGGTCGTAAACTTTCCATCCATCCGTTTTAGAAACCAGATTATAACTCAATGGGATACGTTGTCCATTAGGTCGCTGAATCACAGAGTTCACTCTGACAAAGCGCCCATCTAAATTACCGCGAATCGGAGTAAATGCAACCGTTTCACCCGAATATTCAGCCAAAGGGGCTGCGTAAGTACGAATCACTAATTGGGTAAACTCCTGTTCAAACGCAAGTCTTTCCGCTGAAGTTGCTTTCATCCAAGCTTGTCGGCCCAACACAGAACGTGACATGCCCTCTACATCTATATGCGGCAATAAATAAGTTTGGATAGCTTGGTGAACAATTTTAGGATCATTGCGCAAAGCGCCCTGATGATTTTTTAATGTGCCAATAATTTGCTGTGCAGTTTGTTCCAACATAGGCACGGGAGACGATTGCGCAGCCAATTGATTTCCGAATATAGCAAAGAATGACAGAACAACTATTTTTATGATGCGGATCATGGTTACCCCTATTTTTTAATATTAAACACCAATTGACCAATTAAATTTTCTAAAACCAACGCCTCTTGCGTTTTGGTAATCACATCCCCCTCACGTAAAAATTGATGCTGCGGATCAGAACTATCAAACCCTGGAACAATACTGATGTAATTGGAACCCAATAAACCTTCTGTCAAAATTCGTGCTGAAGCATCTTCGTATGGAATAGGTTGATTATTATATAAACTCATCGTCACTTGCGCATTTAAGGTATTAGGAATCAGTTCAATTTTCGTAACATCCCCTACCTTTACTCCGGCCACCGTAATCGGTGCTCGTACTTTTAAACCGCCGATATTAGAAAACTCCGCGGAAACAGAATAGCGACTAGCTTGTCCAAAATCAGCCATTCCACTCACTTTAATGGCTAAAAAAATAAAACAGACGAGACCCAGTAGCATCAATACACCCACCGAAATATGGACATATTGGTAGTGTTGTTTTTTCATTTACCAGCCTCCAATCATCATCGCAGTCAATAAAAAGTCAAATCCCAATACTGCAAGGGAACCATACACCACAGTTCGCGTAGTGGCTTGACTGATTCCTTCAGCAGTAGGATTACATTCAAATCCTTGATACAACGCCACCCATATCACTAAAAAAGCAAAAACCAAGCTTTTGATCACACCCGATAACACATCAGTATGAAAATCTACAGCCGATTGCATGTTAGACCAAAAACTGCCAGCATCCACGCCGAGCCATTGCACCGTCACCCAGTAGCCACCATAAATTGCCACCATAGAAAATATCAAACCTAGCACCGGTAAAGCGATCATGCCGGCCCAAAACCGTGGGTAAATAATACGGCGCATCGGATCTACGCCCATCATATCCATACTCGCTAATTGTTCAGTTGCCTTCATCAAACCAATTTCAGCGGTCAGGGCCGATCCTGCGCGCCCAGCAAATAACAATGCAGTGAGTACAGGCCCTAATTCTCGGGTGATACTTAATGCCAATAACTGCCCTACTTGGCTGATTGCGCCAAATTTTTGTAACGTGTGGTAACCTTGCAAGCCTACTACCATGCCAATAAACAACCCTGCTACGACAACAATCAAAAATGACAACACACCGACAAAATATAATTGCTCACTTAACACTGGCCAAATACGCACAAAATCCGGTTTTTGCCAAAGAATTCGCAACAGAAACACACCAGACTGTCCTGAGGCATGCACCAAACCAATAGTTTTGGAGCCCAAACGTTCAAAAAAATTAACCAAAGAAACCATATTTATTTCCTGTTTTAGAATGCACACCCTATCCTGATGCAGCCGACATCATTAATTAGCCATCCAGTAAGTCTTCAAGATAAGGTTTCGCTGGATAATGAAATGGTACAGCGCCATCAGCTTCTCCATGCATAAACTGACAGATTTGGGGTTGGGTAGACGCCAGCAAATCTTGCGGCTTTCCCTCACCAATAATGCTGCCGTGCGCCATCAGATACACATAATCAGCAATAGAGCATGTTTCCTCCACATCGTGAGATACCACAATGGAAGTCAAATTTAACAATCGATTTAAATGTTTAATCAAACGCAATAACACCCCCATTGAAATGGGATCTTGACCCGTAAAAGGCTCATCATACATCATCAATTCCGGATCCAATGCCATAGCGCGCGCCAACGCGACTCGTCTGGCCATTCCACCGGATAATTCGCCCGGCATCATCTGCGCTGCCCCACGTAAGCCAACTGCTTCTAATTTCATTAAAACCAAATCATGCAATAATTGAGGGGGTAAATCGGTATGCTCTTTCAGTGGGAATGCAACATTCTCAAAAACCGTTAAATGTGAAAACAACGCGCCAGATTGAAACAACAGCCCCATTTTGCGTCGTAACCCGCACAGTTGTGGTTTTTTAAGACTGTGTACATCCTGGTCGTTAACCTTAATTTGGCCAGAATCCGGCAACAATAAGCCGCCAATCAAACGCAACAAAGTGGTTTTACCGCTTCCGCTGGGACCCATAATGGCCACAATTTTACCGCGTGGCACAGTAATATTTACATTATTAAATATATCACGATCGCGGTACCTAAAACACAGATTACTGATATCAACCAAATGACCGGGCTGAACACTCATATCATCTCGCTTCCATATAAAGAACTCACTAACGCTAGATCGTGAGTGCCCATCTAATTGATCATATATCATTGATTATATACTCTGCTTAGGGATAATTTCCACCGTATCGCAGCTTTCGTAGATAAAACAGTCAAATTTATGATACGATTAGCTTTATTAATCAATGATCTCGGTCCACTTATGAATTTTTGTAAACTTGGCTTGGCTGTGATAGAAACTGAAGCTCGTGCAGTCATGGCATTGACCGACAGAATAGACGAACGTTTCGAAAAAGCCTGCCAATTATTGCTGTCTTGTACAGGACGAATTGTCGTAACCGGCATGGGTAAATCTGGACATATTGCCAATAAAATAGCTTCAACTTTATCCAGCACCGGAACACCCGCGTTCTTTATGCATCCGGGAGAAGCTAGTCACGGTGATTTTGGGATGATTACACGCCAAGACGTAGTATTGGCAATTTCTCATTCAGGCACCACGCAGGAAATGATCGTTTTACTTCCATTGCTCAAACGTTTGGGCGTACCGCTCATTACATTAACCGGTCAGCCAGACTCGCTTTTAGCCACGTCATCTGATGTTAATTTGGATATCAGCATTGAACAAGAAGCCTGTCCACTAGGATTAGCGCCCACTACGAGCACCACGGTTTCTCTCGTCATGGGAGATGCGTTAGCCATTGCACTCCTACAAGCACGCGGATTTTCTGCGGAAGATTTTGCATTGTCTCATCCAGGAGGAGCATTAGGAAGACGGCTCCTACTGCGCATTGATGAATTATGGCATACTGGCGATAAATTACCCGTTGTTCATGAAAATGTACCTATTCGTGAAGCGCTGCTTGAGGTCACTGAAAAAAAACTCGGCATGACTTCTGTGGTCGATCATCAAGGATTATTAGTCGGCGTCTATACGGATGGCGATATTCGCCGCACACTCAACAAAGAATATGATATTAATACCACACCCTTGCATCAGGTCATGTCGCGGAGTTGTTTGACGATCAAGCCGGGAGTATTAGCCGCTGAGGCTCTGTCGATTATGCAAAAAAATTTGATTACCTCCTTGGTTGCAGTTGATTCGGAACAGCGACCTACCGCAGTCATCCATTTACATGATCTGCTGCGTGCAGGAGTCTATTAGGAGTTGCAGATGGACCAGGTCCTCAATAAAGTTCGTAAAATTAAATGCCTCATCTGCGATATCGACGGTGTCATGACAGACGGTCTCAACTATCTGGACAACCATGGCAATGAATTAAAATCATTCAATGTCCAAGATGGCGTGGGTTTGAAGTTGCTCATGGCCGCACAGATTGATATTGCTGTCATCACAGGATCGTACAATACCATTATTGATCACCGCATGGCCCAATTGGGTATTCGTCATTATTTCAAAGGACAAATTAATAAAAAGCAAGCCTATGAAACCTTAAAAACCACGTTGCAAATCACGGATGAAGAATTTGCTTACATTGGAGATGACGTGGTTGATTTTCCCATCATGCAACAAGTAGGATTCTCTATAGCTGTCGCCAATGCCGTGAGTCAAATCAAAGACTGTGCCGACTGGACCACTCAAGCAGCAGGTGGACATGGGGGGTTACGTGAAGCATGTGACTTTATTTTAGATGCTCAAAATAAAACAGATGAAGCGATACGAGGTTATCTCTACGGCGACAAGGATCTCACTCATGCCTAGCATCAACCGCATGATTTGGATATTGCCCACCAGTGGATTACTCCTCGTCTGTATCTGGCATTGGCTACATAGTGCTCAGAGAATCACGCATCTTTTAGATCAGTATGCTTTAGAACAGAGCCCTAATTTCACTATTCACGATTTGCAATACCGTCAATATGATGCAAAAGGAACCCTGACCCACTGCTTGAAGGCACCCAAAATGCACCACATACCCAAAAATGATGTGCATATATTTACCCAGCCGCATCTGGTCGTGACGGAAGCCAATCAAGCGCCATGGGAAATTCATGCGGATTACGGTACCGCAGTCTCAAAAGGACAAGCCATCACATTGGATCAACATGTCCAAATCAATCAACACAAAAATAATGATGAAACCGTGTTAAAAACGGAGCATCTCACTTATTACCCTCAAGAGAAAAAAGCCACGTCTTCTGACGAGGTTACCGTAACGCAAGGTGGTAGCCATATCCATTCCCAAGGCATGGTGGCTGATCTGGCTGAAAATCATATCCATTTATTGCAAGCAAGAGGACGCCATGTACGCAGCACAGCTTGAGCGCGATGCCTACTCCCGAAGACGTAAGTCATGGGGTTTTCTCCTATTGTTACTCCCTCAATGTCTATTCGCCTTGCCAGAGGACAACAAAGAACCCTTATTAGTACGCGCTGATTCAGCCGATTTAAATCAAAAACAGCACCTTGGCACTTATCTTGGTAATGTTGCAGTGGATCAGGGCAGCACACATATTCGTGCCGCCAAAGCGCTGACTGAAGGTGATGCACAAAACCACCTAGTCAAAGCGGTGATTGAAGGAGATGGCATGACTCAAGCCCATTATTGGACGTTACAAAATCAAGACAAACCGGAACTTCATGCTTATGCGGACACCATATTTTATTATCCCAAGGAGCACCAAATTCGCCTGGTAGGCCATGCCTCTGTTATTCAGGACCAGAATAAAATTGCAGCAAACACTATTTGCTATAATACGCTAACGCAGCGTGTGACAACGTCTTTTCAGGGAGAACAAACTACGATTTTGATTCAACCCAACGGCAATAACCGTTTGGAGTCTCATCTATGAGCCAACTCCAGGCATTGCATTTAAAAAAATCATTCAAAACCAGAACTGTCGTATCAGACGTTAACCTGACCATCAACAGTGGCGAGTGCGTTGGCCTATTAGGTCCCAATGGTGCTGGAAAAACCACCTGCTTCTATATGATTGTCGGTTTGCAATCTTGCGACGCTGGAAAAATTCTATTAAACGAGCAGGATATCACTCACAAAGCAATGCATCTTCGCGCGCGCCTCGGCATTGGCTACCTACCTCAGGAAGCGTCTGTATTTCGGAAAATGACTGTGGCTGACAATATCATGGCCATTTTGCAATTGCGCAAAGACTTGAGTTTATCTCAACGCGAAGCACTCCAAGAGCAATTGCTGCAAGAATTTAATATTGGTCATTTGCGGAAAAATTTAGGTATGAGCTTATCTGGTGGCGAGCGCCGCCGTGTGGAAATCGCGCGTGCATTGGCGATAGAACCTCAATTTATTTTGTTGGATGAACCTTTTGCCGGTGTTGACCCCATTTCAGTTATTGATATCAAAAAAATTATCCAACATTTGTGTGAAAAAAATATAGGTGTATTGATCACCGACCACAACGTTAGAGAAACGCTAGACATTTGTCAGCGTGCCTACATCGTCAATCAAGGCCGTATTTTATGCGAAGGTTCGCCACAAAATATTCTTGCCAATAAGCAAGTCCGCGCGGTATACTTGGGTGAAAACTTTTCATTATAACCAAATTTGGAACACAAGGCATGGGTTTTTTACTTAAGCCGAAGCATAACATATCGCCATTATGTGCGTGGCCCCTTAACAAATACCGATGTGGAACATTATGAATTTGGAAATGATAAAAACGGTACTCTTCTCTACCGAAGCCAAACAAGCACAATTTATTGCCGAAACCTATCAGTGTCACGAGACGATTCCAGGCGAAACCTTTGATGAAAAATTATTGTATTTATTCCACGATGCCAGTGAAAACTCTTTGCAGCTTGTTTTGGCACCTTTTTTAAAAGAAGAAGTTTTCCAATATTTACGCGCATCAGGAACAGAGTTTGCGCAAGCAACCAAGCAAGAATATATCAAATGTGCCGGTGAATCATTATATGATGAGCAAATAACCATGCATTCTGCCTCAGTTAAGGCAAACACACCTATCTATCTAGACTTTATAAAACTGCATGAAGCCTTCATTCTGATCAGAGGCAAGCAAATATGGTCCGAAATAATTCAATCTGGAATAGAAGAAATAAGTAGCAATGATGCACTGATTTTTGCGAAATTAAATACGGAGTTTTCATCTGCTTTCCCCCAAACACAGACAAGCGCTTCCTCTGTAGCGTCTGAAAACAGGCTAGATCTATGGAGCATAATTCATGCAACTTCCCCTGAAATTGAGGAATTTGACACCCTAAGACAAACCTATATTCACAATTGGGGTGAAGAGCTCTGGACTCAGTATTCTAGCCCAAGTTCAACGTTCAGTCCGATATTAGAATCTATTGACGAAGAAGAAGAAGCGAAGATACAGGAGTTAGACTTTCCTGAGCCACCTACGCCCGCAAAAGATTTTAAAATTCAAAAACAGAAGTATATTGAAAAGTATGGCTTGTCGAAATGGAAAACGACTAGTGAGTTGGCGGTTGTTTATAGAGAAGCGCATGAATACGCACAGCGCTTGAAAAAAGCCTTTATTACCGAATGCGGACAGCAACAGTGGGCTCGTATTTATGCTCCCGACCCTCTCATCGTAGCATTTGATGCAGTAAAAAATGGCTTTATTAAAAATTGGAACCGAGAACTCTGGGATATTTATTCAGCAGAACCGCTCACAGAAGACCTAGATTCTATAATAGTGGCCGATTTTAACGAACGGAAAAAGCAATTTGTAGACTACTGGAAGCGCCCAGAGCGAAATGTACCTAATGCATGGGAGCTAGCCCAGGATTTTCCAGAAATCCCGCCGGCTTCTCTGGCTTTGATCAACCAATTTAAAGATATATTTATCAAAAAATGGGGTACTGGTGCCTGGTTTGAATATCTAGAAAAGCATCGAATCAATAATGAGTGGGAACGTGAATATGCGACGGATATTCAACTTAAAACACTAGGAGAGCTCTTCAATCTCAGAGTGGAAGTTACAGATATTACGAGAGGAATACGCAGAACCACCATGCCACTACGCGAGCATGGTTCGGAAACCATTCATTTATATTGTGAGGATAATACCCATTACTACGTCCATGAAAACGGACATGACGACACCATTGGTGATGGGAACTGCGGATATAATGGTTTTGCGCAATGGTTACAATTTCTTGTTTTGGGCCGAACTCCCAGGCGAGCGCAGGTCGTAACGTCAAGTAACGATGCGGATCCAGAAACTTATGTGCTGATTCAAAACGCCTTGTTACAAAAGCCAGGAGAACAACCCCTTGTCACAAGCTCACCGTTAACCATAGATAGCAGTATTCAGCCTTTTATTTTTGGTGAAGAAATTACAATCCGCTATATTCGCAAAGAGTTGGCATTACCGTTGACTGCTTCAGCCAGCCAATTAGCAAAATTTATTCAAACCAAAGCCAACGCATTGGCTCAAATTATTCGAGCCAGAAAACTTCCTTACAATCGAGTAGCGATATTACAAAAAATTTCTACGCTAGCTATCCAATTCGGAGAGCAAGGGCACGAAACAGAGCTTAGCACGCTGAAAGACATCTTATTACGCATTGCCAACTCCGTCTATCTCCCCAACACTCAAGATGTCAGCGACGATTGGACCAGAGAGTCTTTTGAGGACAATATTAAAAATTTACAGGCTTGCGTTCCAAGCATCCTACCTGCCGAACTTTTTCAGGACTTGGGTAGTACCATTATCACCACTGATTTTAAGAATACAGATCAAGAGAGTTTTTTCACAAGCTGGCTTGCTCCAAAACCGTCTTATTCAACCACCTCCCAATTTCGCGCCTATCGTCACCAGCCTATTCCAAAAGAAGAAGAAGACTGTGTGTCGACCGTATTATGTATTGCAGGTATTTTCATTCTGATCTCAGGGATTAGTTGTTTCGCTAGTTTGGTTCTATTATCGGTGATTTCTGGCCCCAGTCTTCTGGGAATGATACTCATGCAGTATGGATTGCAAACCATTGCAACCAACTTAGGGGCTATTCTGGGTTTGAGCGCACCCAGTGCAGCAGTATTGGCGGCCGGCACTGCAGCTACCATGTTGTCCGGTCTGGGGTTTACTTTATTCAAAGACTCCGCTCCGCCCTCTATGTTAGCAGCGTTAAATCCCTTGCTATCAAACACCACTGGGCTGTTTTAACATGCTAGCGACGTTGAGTACTCATGGTGAGTTTCTCAAAAATCTATCTAGAGCCAAAGGTTTCGCGTGGTTATTACTGGTAGCAACTGGTATGCTACTGCCTTTTGGCTTTGCTCCCTTCCATTTGCCGGGCGCCGCCATACTTGGCATCTCCTTGTTTTATACCCAAATTCAACCTAGCAGACCGCGAAAAGCTTTTTTTCAAGGACTTGCATTTGGCTTAGGCTTGTTTGGGTTGGGTGTTTCTTGGGTAAGTATTAGTATTCACCATTATGGACATTTGCCGCTGCTCTTAGCTTACCTCATCACCAGCGTTTTTGTTTTATTTCTCGCTTTATTCCCAGCGCTCTGCGCCTTTTTATTTCGCGCATTGTGTTCTCCTACCCTGCCTTCTCTAATCAAAGCCCTCTTATTTAGTGGATTATGGTGTTTAACTGAATATTTGCGTGCAATTTTCTGCACTGGCTTTCCCTGGTTAACCCTCGGATTTGGCCAAATTGATACCCCATTACACTACCTTCTACCCATTATAGGCATCTACGGCCTAAGCTTTTTAGCAGTCTTGGCAGCTTGCTTTTTAACCCATGCCGTACGCAAATCCCAATCGCCTGCTTGGCTGTTGTGCTTTGTTATCCTTCTCATTGCGCCTCAAAGTTTGCGGACAATCCAATGGTCAACCTTGGAGAGTACGCCGCTCACAGTTGGGGTGGTTCAAGCCAACATTTCCATGCGTGATAAATGGGATGAAGCCGTTTTCTGGCACATTATGGAGCATTATCAAGATGCTATTCAGCAATTAATCGGCAAAAAACAAATTATCTTGTTATCAGAATCCGCTATTCCTTTGCCCGCAGGATATATTCAAGATTTTTTAACCGATCTGCATAAACAGGCCCAACAAAGCCATACCGCCATACTATTTGGGATCCCAGAGACTATTAACCACTCAGAGCCAGCCAGTGATACGTATTATAATACCCTGTCGACATTAGGCACTGCATCCGGTGTGTATCGCAAACAGCATTTGGTTCCATTTGGGGAATATATTCCTGCTTACTTTGCGCCTATGCTCACAAAATTGAATTTGATCTCATCTGATATGGAAGCCGGCAATGCACATCAAGCATTGGTGCGTGCCCATAACCGCCCTTTTGCAACATTGATCTGTTATGAATTAGCCTATCCGCAACTACTCAGGCAGCAACTCCCAACAGCAGAGTGGATTGTTTCTCTCAGTGATGATGGTTGGTTTGGCCATTCTTTGGCATCTTATCAACATCTCCAAATGGCTCAAGCCTTATCCATTCTTACCAGTCGTTACCAAATTGTTGCCAACAATGATGGTTTATCTTCCATCATCAATCCTCAAGGCAATTTTGTGAATACGCTCCCAGCTTTCACTGCCGGGATCCTAGAAGGTGATATTTACCCTGCTCAAGGTATGACACCCTGGGTAAAATGGGGAGATCGTCCGATTTTAGGATTGTGTGGGATCATAATTTTGGGGGTATTCGTGTCTAGATTAATAAACCGCAGCAAGCATGAGCGCCGTTTCGAAACGCCTATCAGTTAAAAACGGAGATGTTGATTAAGTTGATTCATAACTTGTTTTTTATCACTAGCAGATAAACAGCCTAAAACGCCTTGTATGAGGGTTAAATCGAGAGTAAAAATTTTCTGACGAATAATAGACAGTGATGGTAATCCCGTTGTCTTAAGATGCTCAATAGAATAATCACTAGGCCATACACTATGTTTAGCGCTCGTGATCATCAATAAGGTGATATGCCCTGTTTCATTTTGATGTTTTTCAGTGCTTAAAACTAAAGCAGGCCGTCTCTTAGTACGGATACTTTCGGTAAATGGGAAGGGAACTATGACAACACTATAAGGTTTATAAGTCACGATAAGCCTCATCATCTTCTGCGGAATCCCATTCACTGAGCGTTGCGGCTAATCCAGCATGGTAAACATGATCAAAAGGGGTTATTTTTCTTATAATGACTTGATGATCAATGATTTCAAAAACAACCTTATCTCCTGCATGTAAGTCTAGATTTTTCCTGATTTCGGATGGAATGGTTGCTTGTCCTTTTGAGGTTAATGTCGAAGTAAGCACTGCATTTCTCCATTACTGTAATACCGAAATGATAGCAGGGTTTTATTGGGTTTGCAAAACATGACACGACCGCGATTTTTTATCCCGTAACACTTGCATTCTAAGTACAAACTTTTGTATGATTCGGCGCATCCATCCTACCGTGGAATGAGCTATGCTTGGAAAAAAGGTCATTGTTATTGGCGGCTCTATTGCTGGATGCACCTCCGCTATCCTTTTAAGCCGCTTAGGCGCCGATGTTACCATTTTGGAACGTTCTGGTGGACGTAGCGGTTTGGGTTCAGGTATTTCACTTCCAGAAACAATTGTGAGGCAATGTATTGAACATGATCTGTTTGATGCTGATATTCCCCAATTAAAACTCAATGGCCGCTCCTTCATTCGTAAAAAAGAACAGGGCGAAACTGACCAAGAAACATTCTGGACGCAAGCTCTGAGGGTCATCGCTTTCAACTGGGCTGATGTGTATCAAAATCTCCGGAGCCGGATTGACTCAGAATCCTATCACACGAATACAACCGTCATTGGCATTGAACCCAATGAGCATGGCTACCAAATTAAAACATCCACGGGTAAAATGTATGCAGCAGATCTCATTATTGCCGCAGACGGGGTTGACTCCAACACACGAGCAGGTTTATTACCGGATGTTCATCCTATCTATGCGGGGTATATCGCTTGGAGGGGACTGCTTGACGAGCAGAGCCTGGTTGAGGAAAGTATCTTCGATGAACATACTCCTTACTACGTTTTTCCAAATGGCCATCTCCTTTTATACCGTGTTCCAGGTCCAAACTATCGACGCACAGGGCAAATCATACTGAGCTGGACGCTATACGAAAACCGACAAGGACAGTCGTTAAGCGACCTATTAATAGACAATCAGGGCAAACAACATACGAGATCGTTACCCGCAGGCAGCTTAACCGAACAGCATGTTCAGCATCTCCATGCAATCGCTAAAGACGTTTTGCCTGAATCAGTCTTAAAATATATTTTTCACACTCGCCAGCCCTTTATCCATGCTATTTTTGACTGCCACACCCCTTCCTATCCGCATAATCATATTATATTTGTCGGTGATGCAGCAGGAACCCTACGACCTCATTCAGGCTCAGGGGTATTTAGAGCATTAGCCAACGGACTGAGCTTCGCAAAACTTATCGAAAGTAACCCAGAAAAAGAACTAAGTGACTACGTCACTATGTGGAAAAACAGTCAATCACAGCTTTTTTCCGACGAAATCCCCAAAGCAACGCGAATGGGAGAAGCACTGGTTACGCACTCTCCCGATTGGATGCAAATGAATCCAGACTCCATGAATCAGTGGTGGGGAGACGTCATGCAGGAAAGAAGGTGGCATGCGACGCCAGATTGGCAGCTGAATCCCGTTGAATAAAAATAATTGTCACTACAGAATTCTTTATCACTATGCTAACATACCGCAAGTTTTTCAACGTAACCTCGTATACTCACAATAAGAGGCTTATATGTTATTAGAAAAAACTGAAACATTGGGCTTAGAAAATCTTGTCTCTACTAAAAAAACCGTCTTGGATTTTTTTGAGGATCATATCGATCTTTTTGCGCACCAAATTGCGGTTACTGATCATGAACGAACGATTACTTATCAAGAACTAAACCAAAAAGCCAATGGCTTAGCTCAGCATCTCAAGGTCTGCGGTGTTCTCCCTGGTATGATTGTAGCTATCTACTTAGAGCCGTCCATAGAGTTCATCTTATCTATGTTGGCTATCATGAAAACAGGCGCGGCCTATTTGCCTTTAGATACTGAAACTCCCGAGATCCGAGTGGAGCACATTTTACAGGATAGTAACCCGATTAAGATCATCACCAACACGCATTTAGCCACTCATCTTAGCAAACACAAAGACAGCATCATCGTTCTGAACATGCTGGCATTGGAAGAAGTGGCCGTGCTAGAAAAAATAGCCTCTCGCTCTTCCAGCGATTTACTGTATGTAATGTATACCTCCGGCTCAACCGGCGTCCCCAAAGGCTGTATGATCCCGCATCGAGCTGTCATCAATTTAATTAGTAATAAAAAATTAATTCCTTATGATAAGGACGCGCGTATGGCCCATATTTCAAATGTGGCTTTCGATGCTGCTACGTTTGAAATATGGGGTGCCTTGTTACACAAAATAGGACTGTTTATTTTCCCACGCGCTAAACTACTGTCCATTGATACATTTTCCGATTTCTTACAAAAAGAGCGCGTTACTATTTTATTTTTAACAACGGCCTATTTTAATTTGATTGTGCGCAATAAACCGGAATGTTTGGATAACCTGCATTATTTATTGTTTGCAGGAGAAAAATCTAATCCCGATATTACGAATCTCCTACTCAATAGGAAACAGACCTGTGGTTTAGAGCATCTCAATATTCTTCATGTATATGGGCCCACAGAAAATACCACGTTTTCAACTCAGTATCGCTTAAAAGACAATGATCATTATAAGAAAACCGTACCCATTGGAACGCCGTTAGCAAACATTAGTCTCTATGTTTTGGATGAGGGTTACCAAGAGGTTCCGGCTAATGAACTTGGAGAGATTTATTTAGGGGGAGAGAATCTTGGCTGTGGTTATCTAAACGATGCAAAAAAAACCAAAGAACATTTTATAATTCACCCTATCACACAAGAAACGCTATACAAAACCGGCGATTTTGCTTACCGTGATGAGCATGATTCGATTCATTTTGTTGGTAGAAAGGATAGCCAAGTTAAAATCCGAGGTAACCGAGTCGAGATTTGCGAAATTGAAACCACCCTCGCCCATTATGAGTTTATTGATCAAATATTCGTCGATATTGTTTCAAACCCCGATGAAGTCGTGATAGTCGCCTATATCATTCCTTTGCTCAAAGGTGTCATCCGACAAACTGATTTTTATTATTATCTGCATAAAAATTTACCCGATTATATGATCCCAAAGAAAATTTATCTCATTGATAAATTTCCCCTGAATCAAAATGGTAAAATTGACAAAGAAGCACTCCGCAATATGAGTTTAAAAACTATTTTTGATGCACATGAAACCCACCTTCCAGCCAACCGGATTGAAACCATTATTGCAAACACCTTTGTTACTCTATTAAATGAAACAACCATCAGCACCAAACATAATTTTTTTGATCTTGGAGTCAATTCGCTAATCGTTATGGAAGCATGTGCAAAATTAAATCAAAAAATAAATACCAATAAAAAAATAGACACCATCGATTTCTTTACCCACCCTACTATTGAACTTTTAGCTCAATACATTTCTGACCAAAAAGAGAATAAAGAGCTAATCAACTGCCCTAACCGGGCTTCATTGCAACAAAATGCGTTGTTAAAGAAGCGTCATGAACGAACATAAAGTTCAAAACGCAGAACCGTCATTATCTGATATTGCTATTATTGGAATGTCCTGCAGATTTCCAGGAGCCAATAATATAGACGAGTTTTGGCAAAACTTGATCGCAGGAAAAGAAACAATACAAAGATTTACGCCAGAAGAACTATTAAGCAGTGGTGAGTCGGAAAAAAAAATACACAATCAACACTATGTGAATGCACGCGGCATTGTGACAGGACCAGAGTTATTTGACGCTAGTTTTTTTGGGTTTAGTGCGGCTGATGCCAGACTACTCGACCCGCAACATCGGTTTTTTTTGGAATGCGGTTGGGAAGCTTTAGAAGCAGCCGGCTATGCCTCAGAAAAATGTAAGGACTTAATTGGTGTGTACGCCAGTATGGCAGAAAGCACCTATTTACAGGATCACATTCTTAAAAACAAACATGTGATGGAGTCAATAGATTGGCTGCAATTGCGGATAGCAAACAGTTTAACCACCTTAGGAACGCAATTATCGTATCGTCTCAACCTGAAAGGTCCAAGTGTTAATATCAGCACAGCTTGTTCTTCATCTCTTGTAACAGTGATTACTGCGTGTAAAGCATTGCTGGATTATGATTGTGATCTTGCCATTGCAGGCTCTTCCGTGATTTCCATCCCTCAAACCAAAGGCTATTTATATCAAAAAGGTGGAATAGAGTCTGCCGATGGGCATTGTCGTGCATTTGATGCAGATGCCACTGGCACGGTATTTAGTGATGGTGTAGGGGTCGTGGTACTAAAACGTCTATCCGAAGCAATCAAAGATCGAGATTTTATTTATGCCACCATAAAAAGCTGGAATATTAACAACGACGGAGCCGACAAAGCAGGTTATACCGCACCCAGTGTCCGTGGACAAGCACGCTGTATTTTATCTGCCGCAAATTTTGCGAATATTAATCTAGACAGTCTTCAGTATATCGAAACCCACGGTACCGGCACGGCCATAGGCGATCCGATTGAAATCAATGCCATGAAAATGGCGTTTGAAGCACAAACCAATCAACAACAATTTTGTGCCATCGGCTCAGTCAAAACCAATATCGGACATGCTGATATTGCAGCCGGGATGGCTAGCATCATCAAAACCGCCCTAACGTTAAAAAACCAATGCATCCCGGCTTCGTTACATTATAAACAAAGCAATCCAGCCATCGATTTTAGTCAAACTCCGTTTTATGTGAACGATCAATTAACCCCTTGGCAAGCTGACGGCATTTCCCCACGTAGAGCAGGCATCAACTCCTCAGGCATTGGCGGCACGAATGCATTTCTTATTTTAGAAGAGCACCAACAAAAAATAGCAGAGCCGCATGACACAACATCGCAACAAATTCTCATCATTTCCGGGAAAACACCGACTGCGTTGGATCAAGCTTTTACTCAACTTTTACAACATATTGAGCAAAACCCTCAACTCAATTTACCTAACATAGCTTATACATTGCAATTGGGTAGAACTGACTTTTCCTATCGAAAAGTGGTCATTTGTAATAGCAAGGCCGCATTATTGACCTTACACACGCCGCAGGTTACCGGACATATTGCCTTTCAGCAGAAAAAAACCGTCGCAAAACATAATAAAATTGTTTTTATGTTTCCGGGGCAAGGCTCTCAATATAATGGCATGTGCGATGATCTGTATCACTCTGAACCCGCATTTTCCAAACTGATTGATACTTGCTTGGACTATTTAAACGAGGATATAAAACAAGAAGTCTCTTTGTTGTTATTTGGCTATCATAACGCTTCTCACCCTTCGAATAGAACACTCATTGTTCAGCCAGCCTTATTTATTTTTGAATACGCGTTAGCTACTTTTTTAATCAAGCTCGGTATTGTTCCCGATGCGCTGGTAGGTCATAGCATAGGTGAGTATGTGGCCGCTTGTTTATCGGGCGTCATGGACTACAAAACGGCGCTATGCCTAATTCAACTGCGCGCGCAATTAATGGAAATGACTGAACCGGGAGCGATGTTAGCCATTTCAGGCAATGAAGAGGCCGTTATGCAACTCATTCAGAACCACCCTGTTTCGATTGCTGCTTGTAATACACCGTCAAATACTGTCATTTCTGGTGCACCCTACATTATTGAAGACTTAAAACAGGAACTTGCTGCCAAGCACATATTGGCAAAACGTCTCAATACCACCCATGCATTTCACTCCCTATTGATGGCGCCAATATTGGATGATTTTGCACGCGGGGTTGAAAAGATTGAATTTCAACATCCTACTATTCCGTTTATATCGAATATTTCAGGTGAATGGGCGCAAGATCACGAGGTCTCTAATCCTGAGTATTGGGTCAATCATATTGCGCAGACAGTCAGGTTTTCAGATAGTCTCGAGTTGCTACTCGAAAACGAATTCAATGTGTTCCTGGAAATTGGACCGGGCAGTACCCTCACCCAATTCATCAAAGAAGTCAGCCAGAACAATCCAAAACTACTGTTGCGCAATGTCAACCATCGCCCCAAGCATGCTTTGTTTACACCTACTACCCGTACGCACAGTGATACTGAAAGCAATACGGTACAATGGTTAAAAGTTATCGCAGAACTTTGGTTGCAAGGCGTCAAAATAGATTGGCATTATTTCAATCAAAACCGTACCCGAGCACGACTCCCTTTGCCCACCTATCCTTTTGAGCGCCAACGGTTTTGGATCTCACCCTCTGCATCCCTCGACAATGTAACCACCTACGAAAAACAACCTTATGCACAGTGGTTTTATGAGCAAACATGGAAACGAGTTTCTTTTCAAAAAATTTACCCTGAGCAACCCTGCGCGTGGATTATATTGCAGGATGAATTGGGTATGGGCGCTTCGATACAAAAGTATTTATTAGACCATCAACCAATCGTGTTCACAGTCAGTTGCAGTGACAGATTTAAACATAGTTCAAAATATGCCTACCAAATGGATGTTGCGAATAGAGAACATTATCAATTATTACTTCAGTCCATTTTACCAGGAATAGATTTGCCTCTCTATGTGATTAATTTACTCCCATTCATGTTGCCAGATGCGCCTAATAAAATGACAGAATCCTGGGATCAAAATAGAATATCAAACAACTTAACCCGCTGTTTCTATAGCACTTTATTCTTAACCCAAGCTATTATTGAAAATCAATATAGCCTTCCCACGCATATCACAGTGGTTGGCAATGAACTATTTTCAGTATTAGGCGAAACCGTTGCTCCGGTAAAAGCAACTGTCACAGGGCCTTGTCGCATCATACCCATAGAGCATCCGCAGATTAAAATTAAAATCATTGATATGGAATTTGATGGCCGTCATCCCGAAAGCAGTGAGGGATCTCCCGAGCTTCAGCAGATGTCTCGCGATGCTCGACATGACGCGTGCAATGGTTACGCGCAGCATATTGTTGCGGATACCCTTCAGCATGACAGGCACGAATCCATCGTAGCCTATCGCAAAAATTATCGTTGGATTCAGGGGTTTTCTAATGTGGCTTTACCACAAAAACAAGAGATGGTTCTGCGCGATAACGCCTGCTTTTTATTGACTGGCGGGCTGGGGGGTATTGCGCTCACGTTAGCAAATAAGATTGCACAACACGTTGAAAAACCGAGTTTTATCTTGGTCACTCGATCGCGTTTTCCAGCCCCAACAGAATGGGAACCATGGCTGAAAGAACATCCCTCTGAAGATCCTACGTCTAAAAAAATCCGCAGATTACAGTCTATCGTCAAACATGGCGGTCATATTCATTTACATCAGGCGAATATCGCCGATGCAGTGCAAATGCAATCCGTGATAGCGGAAGTGAAAACCAAGTTTTCTTCAATCCATGGCGTCATCCATTGTGCGGGAACACCGGGTGGCGGACTCGCGCAATTCAAAACTCGAGATATGGCAGACAAAGTATTCGAACCCAAAGTGTTAGGGACCTATATACTCTGCTCCTTATTACAACAAGAACCTTTAGATTTTTTTGTTCTTTGCTCTTCAATTACTTCGATTGTGGGCGAAGCCAGCCAGATTGATTATTGTTCAGCGAATGCTTGTTTAGATGCCTTTCCTTATTCGACTGTATTGCAGAACTCGTCCACTTTATTTACTAGTATCAATTGGAACACTTGGCAAGAAGTTGGCATGGCAGTCGAAACTGAGCGTCCCGAGAATCTTTCGTATTTTAAAAGAAACAACGATATTACCCCGGATGAAGGCGCACAAATTTTTTTGGATACATTACGCCAGGGTGCCAAACAAATGATCCTGTCCACATTACCCCTCATGAGTTTCATAGAACGTATGCAGACACAAGCAGCCGATGAGGTCAGCGCACCCGATCTCATTGAACGCCATACTATCCTGACCAATGATACCTCGTATCAAGCACCACGTAATGAAATAGAAACCCAAATAGCGACCATTTGGCAAGACATTTTTTCTCTAGACAAAGTCGGCATACAAGATGACTTTTTTATGTTGGGAGGTCATTCTTTAACCGCATTACGCTTACTGAGTAAGATTGAACGCCAATTCAAAGTAACGGTCAGTGTTTCAACATTTCTAGAACAAGCCACTACCATCGAAAAGCTGGCAGAAGTGATTGTTTCTTGCGCAAAAACACCTGTAGTATCTTCTTCAATTGTCATTCCGATTCGTTCCACCGGACACTATCCCCCCTTATTCTGCTTTCATCCGGTAGCAGGGACTATTTTTTGCTATGCTAATTTAGCCAAATATCTCACCTACCCAGCCCCCATTTATGGTATACAAGATCCCAGTAATGCGGAGGGTGAGTTACTGTTTGATAGTATGGAAGATATGGCCGCTTCTTATATCAAAGAAATTAAGAAAATTCAAAAACAAGGTCCCTATTATCTAGGAGGGTTATCTTTTGGTGCGACTTTGGCAACAGAAGTTGCGCGGCAATTACGCTTGAGTGGCGACACGATCAAAGTATTGTTTTTCTTCGATGGATGGGCAAAATTTTCTGAAACACAAAATATAGAAAACATTTTTAAAGATGCCATTGGGCAAATATACGGAAATCGCGCTGATTCCAAAGTATTAAGCGACTTGGCGTGGCAAAGAATGCGAATACTATTAGATTATGATATCCAACCCATTCAAGACCCGGTGTTTCTATACAAGGCTGACACACTCTTGCCAGAGTACCTTGATATAGATGACCCCTATAATTATTGGGAAAAGCACGTGAACAACCCCATTAATTTGTATAAAGTATCTGGCAATCACGAAACAATTTTAGATGAACCCAATATTCAAAGGTTAGCCGCGTTGGTTGACAATATGTTGGTGAGTATCAAGGAAGGAGCTGTTGTATGAATTTGTACCCATCCGGAGATAAGTACATAGAAAGTGTAAAATCTTATTATGAAAACATCATTGGCGGTCTGCCTTGTTATGTGTTCTGGAAAAATAGAAATTTTGTGTATTTAGGATGCAATAATCTGACCGCACAGCTATTACATCTTCCATCTAGACAACACATCGTGGGGAAAACAGATTATGATTTTGGTTGGGACAAAAGCCTAGTAGATTCCTATCGTGCCATGGATGAACACGTTGTCTACGATGGAAAAGCCATTTTGAACATGGAAGAAACGGTCATGATGGGCGACCAAATAGTTTATCTTCTGGTTAACAAAGAACCTCTTTTAAATGAACGAAATGAGATCATTGGGATGCTTGGAATATCTATCGATATTACCGAACGCAAGAAGATGGAAGAAGAACTGCGAATTGCTAAAATTGCTGCCGAAACCGCCAATCATGCTAAAACCGAGTTTCTGGCTAACATTAGCCATGATATCCGCACACCCTTATCTGGAATCGTGGGGATGGCTGAAATTTTGGAAAATGACCTAACCAGTAGTCTACAAAAAAAACATGCACGCGACCTTGGCCAAAGTGGGCATGAACTCCTCAATATGCTGAATGAAATTTTAGATGTCGTACAAGCTGGCGAGCTCACTTCTAGCGATCTCAACCCCGCCCCTTTTAGTATTCATCACCTCATTCAAAGTATTGTTAATCTAGAGTACCCCTCTACGCTTGTGAAAGAAATTGAGCTGCGCACTCAAATTGACACCAATATCCCGCCAGTTCTCATTTGTGACCATAAAAAACTATACCATGTTTTACTCAATTTAGTTGGCAATGCGATCAAATTCACACATGCCGGGCATGTAGATATCAACGTTACTTTGCTAGACAAAACAGACGACGTGGTAAGGTTAAAATTCCAAATTATTGATACCGGTAAAGGCATCCCTACAAACGCTTTACAGCATATCTTCGATCGTTTTTTTCGAGTAGAGCCTTCTTACAAAGGACGCGACAAAGGTCATGGTTTAGGACTTCATTTCGCACAATCTTATACCGAACTACTAGGTGGAAACATTGAAGTCACTAGTCAGCTCGATGTCGGCTCCTGTTTTTTCTTTACACTGACCATGCCGATCGAAAAAGCAGAGCTCGTTGTAACAAATAATACGTCTCATCAGCAGCCGGTTGCTCATCCGTCTACGTCATATGAACCAGACACGATTCAAACCATATCGAAAACGCCTGATAACGCACTCCACATACTCATCATTGAAGACAACCATATCGCGCTTAACATCGTTGATTTAATGCTGAAACAAGCGGAATTTTCAACCACACCTGCTACCAATGGTGAGGTGGCATTAGAATTGGCCACCACTCAACATTTTGATTTTATCTTTTCTGATGTAGGATTGCCGGGTATTTCTGGCATTGAATTTACGCAACAACTCCGCTCTTTTGAAAAAATACACGCTAGACAACCCGTTCCTATCGTGGGCTTAACCGCACACGGAGATGGAAAAACCCATATTGAATGCCTCAAGGCAGGGATGAATGATATTATGATCAAACCGTTGAGCCTACCTATTCTCAAAGCAATGATTGCCAAATATACCTCTCACATGGGATAATATACTAGGAGCCCCCGCTTCGGGAACAGCTGTTTCAACCCCTTATTACAGGCAAACAATGAACATTCGTTATTTTTTTAAACTTTTATTATCTTCTTTTGTTTTTTTTGGCATGTCAAATAGCTTGAACGCCGAGTCTTTACCAGAAAGCAGTTTGACGCCACCGCCCCCAGTGGTTGGGAATAACCCATTTGCGACTCCTTCCGCGCCTACATTAAATGCCAAAGCCTATATTTTGATTGATGTTGATAGTGGTAAAATAGTTGCAGAAAAAAATAGCGAATTACAGCTACCCCCAGCAAGTTTGACCAAAATGATGACTTTGTATGTGGTGTCACGCGCCCTGAAAGCAGAGCAGATCCACCTCAGTGATCAAGTCAGAGTCAGTCAAACTGCTTGGAAAACAGGTGGCTCTAGAATGTTTATCAAAGAAGGACAAGATGTCAGCGTTGAAGATCTCCTTAAAGGGGTTATTGTTGATTCCGGTAATGATGCCTGTGTAGCTTTGGCTGAATATGTCGGCAGCAGTGAAACCAGCTTTACGGATATTATGAACCAACAGGCCAAAGCGCTGGGCATGTTACATTCTAATTTCACGGACAGTACGGGATTACCTGATCCCCAGCACTATACAACAGCCAAAGACTTGGCTATCTTAGGTCGTGCGCTAGTGCGTGATTTTCCTGAATATTATCATTGGTATAAACAAAAATGGTTCACCTTTAACAATATTCGCCAACCCAACCGAAATCGCTTGTTGTGGCGTGATAATTCAGTAGATGGGGTCAAAACAGGCCATACCGATGAAGCTGGCTTTTGTCTGGTTTCCTCAGCACAGCGCAATGACATGCGTTTACTAGCGGTAGTTCTGAATGCGCCCACTGATTCTTCGCGTGCCGATGATAGCCAACGTTTGCTCAATTATGGGTTCCGTTTTTTTGAAACCCACAAACTATTTCAAGCAGGACAAAGTGTGACTGAACTGCCGGTATATAAAGGTATAACGCAGTCTACGCGTTTGGGCGTTTTAAATGAAACCTATATCACGGTCCCTGGTGGTCAATATCAAAAGCTCACTATCACAACCAAGATACCTAAATATCTGGAAGCACCGTTGCAAAAAGGACAAAAGGTGGGTGATTTGGTGATTCAATTTGATGGCCGAACGTTAGAAACACAGCCCCTTTATGCACTCGATACTATCGACCAAGGTGGCTATTATACCTGTGCAAAAGATTCAGTGCGCCTCATGTTTAATCATTGGTTTGGTTGAAATGACAAAAAAAACTTTGATGGAGTTTCCTTGTAATTTTCCACTTAAAATTATTGGAAAAACAAGCTCCACGTTTTTGCAAGACATTACGACCATCATTCGAATGCACTATCCTCTGACTCAAGATAATGCAATAACCAGTCAGATGAGTAAGCCAGGAAACTATCAAAGCATCACTGCTGTGGTTTATGCAGTAGACCAACTGACCTTGGATGCGTTATACCAGGATTTATCACGCCATCCAGATATTCACATGGTTCTTTGATGTACATTAATGTTAAGCAATTAGGCCTGCAAGACTACCAATCTGTTTGGGAGAACATGAAACAGTTCACCCAAACACGCCAAGCAGATACTCAAGATGAGTTGTGGATAGTAGAACATCCTCCTATATATACTCAAGGACAAGCTGGAAAAACTGAGCATATCATCAATCCCGGCGCTATCCCCATCATCCAATCGGATCGAGGCGGACAAGTCACGTATCATGGTCCTGGGCAAATGATTGCGTATGTGTTACTTGATTTAAAACGCCGCCATCTTGGTGTCAGGACATTAGTCTGCGAATTGGAACGACTTATTATTGATTTATTAGCATCCTATCAGATCGAAGCGCATCGCCAAGACCAGGCGCCTGGAGTCTATGTTGCTCAAGAAAAAATTGCTTCGATTGGACTAAGAGTGAAAAAAAACTGCTCTTATCATGGCATTGCATTAAATGTTGATCTTGATTTAGAGCCTTTTCACGGGATTCATCCTTGTGGGTATCAACAGTTGAAAATGACTCGCATCAAAGAGTATGATCCCAATATACATTTGGCAACTGTCCAACAAGATTTTATTCGTTTGTTTTTGGATAGGTTTACCGCCCCCCCAGTGAGAGTATGCGATGCACATTTACGCTGACTACATCACCCCAATAACTGCTTGGTTACATCATAACCCTGACTATGCGCTGCTTTTTACTTTTATTATTGCGTTGCTAGAGTCACTAGCCGTTATTGGAACCATCATTCCTGGGTCACTCACTATGACGGCCATTGGAATCTTAGCGGGCTCAGATGTAATGCGCCTTGATTTGACACTCCTATTCGCTGCAATTGGTGCTTTTTTTGGAGACGGCCTGAGTTATCTACTGGGGGCTGTCTATAGTGAGCGGCTCACCACCATGTGGCCCTTCTCGCGTTATCCTAATATTCTACGTTATGGCAAAGAGTTTTTTGATCGGCACGGCGGTAAAAGTGTCCTCATTGGACGCTTCACAGGCCCCTTACGCTCCATCACTCCAATTATCGCCGGCATGATGCATATGTCGCGTTGGCAATTTTTTACTGCTAATTTCATTTCCGCAATTGGTTGGGCTGTTTTGTATGTGATTCCAGGTTATATCATTGGCGCAGCCAGTCACCAGCTCTCGCCAGACAGTGCACAACGCTTATTTGGCTTAGTCATTGGTATATTAATCGGTGTTTGGATCCTCAGTTTACTCTTAAAATATTTAGCGAGAACCTTGAATCAATGGTTTGCTGCCCATGTTAATATGCTTTGGCATTGGTCTAAGAAAAATAAGCCCATGCAATATTTCGTTCACAAACTGATGAATAAAAAAGATAGCCAGCCTCAAAAAGTTCTCAGTCTATCTCTGATATGGCTATATTGCATGTTAGGAACCCTACTCTTGAGTTTACTGGTTATTCAAGAAAACTGGGTGAATATCATCAATCAACCTATTGCTCTTTTTTTGCAAACATTGCGCACAAATTGGTTGGATAAAAATTTAATTATCATATCATTTATTTTTACCCCGCTATCTCTTCTGAGTCTCTCTGCACTCATTGCTAGCTTTGCGATGAGTGTGCGCGATTGGCGGTTATTAAAATATTGGCTCGGATTGCTTGGCACCATTTGTTTGCTGACATTTTTATCTGCAAAATATATTTTCATCCAGCCGTCGATCCACTTGTTTTCCCAGCCCTCGCCCGCCCTTTTTCCCGCAGTATATTTATGTATTGCGACTGCCTTGTGTATATTTTTAATCAATTATTTAATGAAAAAGAAGCCTAATCCAATGATGAATATCTTGACCGGCTTTTTATCTCTGTGTTTATTGCTGTCTGGTGTGGCTACTTTGTTTTTGGGAGACAATTGGCTGAGCTCTGTTTTAGGAGCCTATGGCATAGGAGCCAGTGTCGGATTGTTATTTTGGATTGCGTACCGCCGCAAAGCCATTCCACGTTACCCTTTATCGATCCCTATGCTATTGATTCCTAGTTTACTGATATGCACCACTATTTACACCACTAAAATCCATTTCAAAGACACCCTTGCGCAACACACGCCTAAGCTCAAACAACATGTGCTCAATCAAGATACTTGGTGGTATCAATATAACGAAGCGCTCCTGCCTATTTATTCTACCAATCGTATCGGGCGCCGAATTGGCGTCTTCAATGTTCAATATGCTGGTTCTATTCAAGAATTGGAAAAACGTCTTGAAACTTGTGGTTGGGTAAAACAACCCAAATCATTCCTGTATACCCTAATTATTCATGCTGAAGGACGATACACCACTGAAGAATTACCTTTTATGGAACAATTATACCTCAATAAAAATCCAGCTTTGACCATGTCTTATCGTACTGTCAAAGATGACAATCTTTACATCTTACGTTTATGGCGCTCTAATTACTATTTGATGCATTATCAAGAACCCATATGGTTGGGCACTATTATTTTAGCTAGAAAAAAATCCAATAGCCAAACTTCTTTTAATCAGAAGCCCAAACCCGAGCGCTCGCTTTTGTTTACGCATATTTTACCCGCGGTACATGATTACCAAATTGCACATATGGATGTGGCTGATCCCCATTTAAAGTCATTACCTTATGAGATTCCTTCTGAATTACTAATTATTAAAAATTGAGGTGTTATGATGAAACAACATTCAAATCATTTTCTTGACTTGGTCACTGAGGCTAAAAAACATATTAAAGAGATCTCTGCTGAAACGTTACATAGCATGCTTGAAACAGGCAAAGTCTTTTATTTGGTTGACGTCCGAGAAGAAGAGGAATTACACTCCGGTTGCATTCCAACCGCAATTCATATCAGCAAAGGCGTCATCGAGCGCGATATTGAAAAGAGCATATCTAATCCCAGCGCTGAGATTGTGGTCTATTGCAGTGGCGGCTATCGCAGTGCCTTGGTTGCACTAAATCTACAAAATATGGGCTACCAGAACGTGGCATCTTTAAATGATGGGTTGCGCAATTGGATAGAAAATGGGTATCCCTTAGCCCCTCTCGCTACGTAAGGCAGGTTGGATCCTGAGGTATCGTCACATTTTTTCCGTCATTCCTGCTCGGGAATGACAGAAAAAATGTGACGATACCTCAAGGTTGGGGCTTAACTTAATGCCATTAGGTCTTGGTTCAATCCAAAAAATCATGCTCAGCCAATTGATAGGTGTTTTTCATGTTATCCTGGATAACAATGGCTTTTTTCTGGATCGTAACCAATTCATCGCCCTTGGTTAAAATACCAGTTTTAAACTTCCACCCTTTGGGTAGTTTTAAGCGTTGTTCCAAATTGACCAAATCTCTTTCTGAGCGAATAGCCGAAGACAAAGCAAACGAATGCATGACATATATATGACCTTCTGGATCAATGATTTCATAGATTTTTTTACCAGGCGCATACACCCATGTGGTTTTTTGCTTCACATGATGTTCATGAAAAGGCAGTGACCCGAATAATGTTTCACGCATACTCAGATCTAAAACGCCCGATTTTCGCATCGCCAAACCTTGAAAAGTTTGGAGGGTATCATCAATAAACAGGGTATCTTTAGCGCCATCCATCGTAAACTGTCTTGGTCCATTCAAAACCACATAAGAGGAATTCGCTTCTTTCTTGATGTAATCTGTATTCAGTTTACTCCAATTTTCCTGGGGACAATCATTTAAATAAATAGTATTATAAATTTCAAATAATTTTCCTTTGGAAATAATTACTTCACAAAACCGTTTGCCCCGCAAATTGTCTGTTTGTAAGGCAAAACAAGGCAGCCATACCCAGCTCAATACAATCGATAGCATCGTTGCGGATTTTGAATATAAGTTCCAACGCATAGTCCCATCCTTGATCACAGCGTAGCCCTAATATCAATTTGGCACTAATTTTTAGAATTTACAAGTTACAGCACAAAAAACGAATTTTCGAATCGGGGGTTCTAGGCCGGAACCATCGAAATTTCGTGCGCCGTAGCAACATAATTGGGTTTTAGTGATTGTGTGAAAAGCTACATTAGAGATGGTAGAGCCAAAATGTCGGCTCAGCGTGGGAGCATAAAAACAAGGTAATACCAGGATTTAATGCTCAATATAATGAGCATATTTTAGTCTATTTCGAAACGCATTCAACCTATATAGAAGCTGCTCGACGTCAAAAACGTTTTAAAAACAGGTGCAAACAATCGATGCCTTAGGCCTATTAAGCTCGTTCTATGAAATTATGTTTCAGCTCAACTTTCTAAGCAGACCGCATTAAATCCTGAAGCTGGTCCCTCACAAAATTATTCAGGTATTAAAGTCAATATTATTCATTGTTGATTTAACTGAAGTTATCTCATCCATATCATCTCCCTTACCTTCTTTATAGATTGAAAACACTCGTACGAGTTTCTCAGGACGACGCGCAATCTCGGGCTCTTCCTTACTTTCAGCGACATAGCTAGAGGACGTCAGAGCAGTCATCCGCGCCGCATGCAATTGTTGTATATCGGCTGAAATAGTAGCAATTGTGTAATGTTGAAGTCGTGCAATGCTCTCAGTATCCAATTCAAATTCATCATTACTTTCAAAATTAATGTGGTGATCTACTATCTCAACTAAGTCTCTTCCCAATTGATCAAAATACTGAATGATACCATCAGTTTCTGCAATCTTGGGAAGATATTTATTGGCTAAATTACCAATTGCATAGGCTACATTAGCCAGATCGTATAATCTTTCCATATGCCAAAGGTAATAGCCTACTTCATTCCGAGCTATATCTGCTTCATCTACATAACGAGTAGTACCCAATGTTGTAAAATCGATAAAGAAACTCTTCTCAAATTTTTCCGACATCACCACATTGTCATCCGTGATATCACCATGGTTGAGATGTCGTGTATGTAGCGTCTGGACCATATTCAAATGGGGTAAAACCAATCGTTGATAAAGATCCTCTGCGGTTTGCAGCCAGGTTAATGCTTCATTTGCGTGCTGCTTGATCACCCGCTGATAGTCACCCTCTGCTGTCGGGAGCCAATTTATATCGACATGCTCGGTCAAGCATTCGCTGACGGCCAAATCAAAAGTGGCCATAGGCACATGACAAACTGGGACACTTGGGATATTCCAATGATATATTTTATTAGGTTTCTGGACATAGTCTTTCAGTTCTTGTTTTTTCCCCTTATTCAGGAACATAGCAATAAACTCTCTGTCTTGGCATACTTGAATAAAAGTACGGGAACAGTGGTTACCGGTTTCTATACCGCCATCTTGTGCCTCACGAAGAATACTGCTGCATTGTTCAAAAGCAACGACAGGAGCCATTTTTTGAATGAGTTCTTCAGAAAAAGGCTGATTAGCCAGCGGCCAAGTAGTTTCTAAGCGCACACATTCAGCATATACAGAAAGTCCTGCTAAGTCCGAAGATAGGCAGTCTCTGATATTTTTAATGCTCCCTTGATCACTATACATAGTATGAAAGAAAGGTTGCCAACTCCCTATCAGTTAAAATATGGATAGCCTTTTGAGCACCGCTTGTAAATAAAATAATGGACATAGGGATCTTACTATAGGAGAAAGTGGCGACTTTAACACAGACAAGATACAATTTGAACATAACTTCGGTTTTTCAGAAGGGTCGTTTGTGTGCCTCGACAAAGAAGATTACAAAATTATTTGTCCTACTATGGAATTTTTGTTATAATTGGTTAATATATAACCGTTGAATGCCCGACTATGCGCAGCTTCTGTTTGATATTCACATTCATATTTATAATAAACCCAGCATTGGGAATGAGCTCGCATGTCAGCCCCTCCCAAGCGATCAACTCCGCTATTATTCGCTATGGTTTGCAAAAAGAACCGCAATTGATCAACTATTTTTCAAAAGCCGACGTCGCTTATCCTCCCAAAGACATCGCATTACTCGCTTTTAAAAAAGAACAGCAAATTCAATTATGGGCGAAAGATATCCGAGATCGTTGGAATTACATCCATACCTACCCCCTCACTGCTTCTAGCGGCACTCTGGGGCCCAAATTAAAAGAGCACGATAGACAAATTCCAGAAGGTATCTACCGACTGACCACCTTCAATCCCTATAGTACGATGCATTTATCCATGATGATTAATTATCCTAATGACTTTGACCGGCAACAAGCCAGTAAAGATGGGAGACGCAAATTAGGAGGAGACATTTTTTTACATGGCAAGGATCGTTCTGTTGGGTGTTTAGCGGTTGGTGATAGTGCGATTGACGAACTCTTTTTATTGTCACATCGTGTCGGTTTAAACCATGTGCAACTTATTATTGCACCGAATGATTTACGCCGCAGCAAACCCGCGACGAACACTTTGATTCAACCAAAATGGTTGCCTGTACTCTATCAAAGAATTGGCAAAGCTTTAAATCATTTCCCGCTATCGAAAAAATCAACAGCTTAAATTAAACCACCGTCATCCGTCGCTTCTCGACACCATCTCCTGCCAGGCCTGCTAAGCTAAGGGATACACCGCGGACCCTTGCGACAGATACCATGCTTTTTTCGCTTCTCCCCTCTGACTGAGGTATTGTGACCACATGTTGGATAGATCCCCGCCTTACACGGGGATGACAGAAAAAACAATAACTATACCTCAGCCCCTCTGGGGAGAAGGTGCCGAGATATGAGAGGAGGAGGCTGCTAACTAAGCAAATTCAGGCGCGATTTTGTAGATTCCAGGCGCATTCCGAAGATACTCTTTGTAATCCATGCCATATCCAAACACATAATGGTCATCCACTTGCAGTCCAACAAAATCAGCTTTTTGTAACCCGTCTGGCACTCTTTTTTGATATTTATCAACCAATACAGCACTATATACTTCTGCAGCACCCATTGCGACAACTTCTTTGAGGATTTCATTTAAGGTGATTCCACCATCCAAAATGTCGTCCACGACCAAGACAGTCCGATTCCGCAAATCTGTACGGGGTTTGACAATCCAATTGAGCGTACCACCACTCATCGCACCTTGGTAACGGGTTGCATGGATATAATCAATTTCTAATGGAAATTTTAAGCGAGGTAACAAATTTCCGACAGGTACCAGACCGCCAATCATCACACATAGTAATACAGGATTTTTATCAGCTAAATTTTGGTGAATAGCATGAGCCATGCTATCTAAGGCCTTGTCAATTTCAACCATTGAAAATAACAAGGTAGAACGTTCCAACACTTCATCAATATGCGCATTAATATTAGTCATATACCATCCAAATTTGCCAGGACTTACACAAAATCACGATCTCTTTGTTAAATTTTGCCTCAACCCAGAGGTTTTGCTTAAGTCCTGTTTGCTTTAAATACCATTCATTTGTGCCAACTGCCATTCGTGTCGTATTGTACACGATAACGCCGTCATACAGGGATCTAGTTTTTGTAAAATCAAACAATAAAATCCCGGAGGGTAAGGCGAAACCATTTTACTCATTTGATTTAAAAATTCCAGCTTTCGCAGCCAATATTCACTCCCTACTGGCGGGAGATAATAAAAACTGGATAACCAGCATTGCTCATAGCCGCGCGCTACCATATCATGTTTCACAGACAAAGACGAACTAAATGCCGCCGCTACATGGGCAAAACAAGATAATCGGCCCCATCGCACCGATGCACCCCACAAACTCCATGGATTAATCCCAAAGAAAATAAGGTATCCCATCGGCTTTAAGACGCGATCTATTTCATCAAGGGGGCTTTTTTGAGGCCCACAAGTCTCAAGAGTCAACGGCGCAATAATGCAATCCATACTTTCCCGCTCTAAAGGAATAGCCGTTAATGAGCTGATAATACTGCGTTTTTTATCCCACAATTCAGGGCCGAGTATCCATTGAGATGGGTACGCCATCTCATCTAACCAAACATTGCTGCCACAATTACCTAATTGTAATAAATATTTACCACGACGTCTCATTTGAGCCGAATGCAATTCAGCAGCAAATGCACGAGCCAGATCTTGTCCTTGTGGCGTGAGAAACCATTCATCTAAAGCTGCAAAACTGTGGATCTCGTCCATACTGGAATATCTTAATTTAGAGGTATTTATTCGCCACCATTCTGGGCGCTACTAGAAACGTCAGATTAAGGAGCTAAATAATTCAAGGTTACTTTGATAATATACTGCCCGCTGTAAAAGTGCTACGCAAATAAAACCCTCTGGGTAAAGTCAAAATTTTCTGTCCAGATTCATCCAAGCCATAACATAAGGAGCGGGCATCGGCTGCTTTGGGGCGAACCTGTAAATACAGGCCCAATCGTGCATCCAGTTCGTGGATTTTTCCCTGGACCATCAGCATGGTCAGCTCGGTCCAATCTTGCTCAAGTATGACTTGCTCTGCCAAAGAGGGAGACCATAGTATGGCTTTTCCTATTCTGCGATGCGCAAAGGGGAGTCCGGCATCGGCCTCAATCAATATCCAAAGCACCCGCCGTAATTTAGCCCAGCATTGCGAGGTTTCCCAAGTTTGGTGGTGAATAGTCAATAAAGGGATCGAGGTCACAAAAGTAGACTCAGCAGGTTTCCCTCTCGCATTGATGGGTAAGGTTTTAAGTTCAATGCCTAAAGCAACAAAATCCGGCAAAGATTGATTGCCTGCAGTGGTTACCAGCGCTTTCTCCAACGCAGTGCCTATCCAACCTTTGCGTTGGATAGACCGCTCTGGAATATGTATTTGTAATTGCTGCGCCAATTGACCAAAGCTATAGCCTTCTATGGCGCGGCACCGCGCCAATAAGTCAGCTTCAGTCTCAGATGGGTTTGGGTTGAACATGAATACCTAGTTCAGCCAATTGCGCCATACCCGCGGGAGAAGGCGCGTTGGTCAGCAAACAAGTAGCAGATTGCGTTTTGGGAAAAGCAATCACATCTCGAATCGACGTTGAGCCGGTAAGCAACATGGCCAATCGATCCAATCCCAATGCAACCCCTCCATGTGGAGGACAGCCGTAATTCAATGCATCCAACAAAAATCCAAATTTTTCTCTGGCTGTATCTGCATCAATGCCGAGTAAATCAAAAACTGTTTGCTGCAATGCAGGCTGGTGAATTCGAATAGACCCCCCACCGATTTCGTACCCATTAATCACAATATCGTACGCTTTGGCCACAGCTTGCAATGGCTTCGCGCGCAAAGCTTCCGCATCTAAATCCTGGGGTGAGGTAAAGGGATGATGCATGGCTTGCAAGAAACCACTTTGATCGTCTTTTTCAAACATGGGCCATTCTGTTATCCAAACCAAACGCCAATCGGAGGTTAATAACTTCCGATCCTGACCTAATTTCAACCGCAAGGCTCCCATCGCATCATTCACGATCTTTTCGCGATCGGCACCAAAGAAAACCACATCGCCAGTTGCCGCATCCACTCGTTTTAAGATCGCCAAAATTTCTTGTTCACTTAAAAATTTCAAAATAGGCGATTGTAATCCGGCTAAGCCTTGACTCAAATCATTAACTTTAATATAGGCCAAACCCTTGGCGCCATACTGGCCAACAAAGGCTGCGTAATCATCCAATTCTTTACGACTTAATTCACAACCTGCCGGCAATCTCAGCGCAACCACCCTACTACCCGCTGATTGAGCCGCCTGGGCAAAGACTTTAAATTCGCAATCACGAATAACTTCCTCAATATCGACCAATTCAAGTGGGTTGCGCAAATCCGGCTTATCTGAACCAAACCGCTGCATTGCTTCCGCGTAAGACATCACTTGAAATTTTTCAGGTAAATTAATCGCCAGCACTTCTTGAAAAACCACGCGCAACAGACCTTCAATCAAAGTCATCACAGCCTGTTGATCAATAAAGGCTAATTCAATATCAAGCTGAGTAAATTCAGGTTGGCGGTCAGCACGCAAATCCTCATCTCGAAAACAGCGTACGATTTGATAATATTTGGGGAATCCTGACATCATCAATAATTGTTTAAATAATTGAGGAGATTGAGGCAACGCGTAAAACTCGCCTTGATGCACTCGCGATGGGACCAAATAATCGCGTGCACCTTCTGGTGTTGCTTTGGTGAGCATGGGGGTTTCGATGTCGATAAACCCTTCCGCATTCAAATAGTCACGCATGACGCGCGTCACATGATGTCGCAAACGTAGATTATGTTGCATCTGCGTCCGACGCAGATCCAAATAGCGATAACGGTAACGGAGGTCTTCACCCACTGTTTGGTAGTCATCGGGTAAAAACGGGGGGGTGGCTGCTTGATTTAGGATTTCTAATCCAGAGCCAATGACTTCAATTTTTCCAGTTGCAAGTTGGTCATTTTGCATACCGACAGGTCTGTGTCTTACAAGACCGGTCAATCGCACTACAAATTCATGGCGCATTGTTTCAGCAATTGCAAAGGTAGCAGACTGTTCGGGCTCATAGACATATTGCACCAAACCAGAATGATCACGAATATCTAAGAAAATCACGCCACCATGATCGCGTCGATTATGCACCCAGCCACAAACTGTGACTATCTGCCCAATTAGGGTTTCGTTTACTTGGGTACATTCATGCGTTCTCATCTACGTGCCTATCAAAAAACCAAAAAAGGATTCTAGCACTTGGGTTTCATGCTAGGCAAGTAGGTGTAATACAATCTGTCAGACTCGTTAGCCTGATTTCTTCTGGTTTTCTTTCCATTTTTCTACCAAAATAGGAATACCGCACCAACCTATGGCCCCTTCTACGATCAATATAACGCCGACCATAAAATTAAAGAACGCACCCAATCCTAATAATACGCCCAGACACAAGATAATCCCAATCACTGTGCGGTTAACTCTATCATTTTTATCAATATTACATTGTGTAGGAAATATGCTCATGCTTAGCTCTCCCTTTCGTTTCGGACAAAAAACATAGAATACACTGATTTGTTATAAGTTAAAAGCAGCCGCTTCAGGTCTGATTTCTCGGATACCATTGTGCTCATCAACAAACACCACCGTAGGTAAATGCGCACGACATTCCGCTTCAGCTAATTGGATAAATGAAGCAATAATAATCAAATCCCCTGGCGTTACCAAATGGGCGGCCGCGCCATTAACGCAAATACCTCGAGATTTTGGGGCGCCCTCGATTGCGTAAGTCTCAAAGCGTGTGCCTGCGGTCACATTCCAAACATGCACCGCCTCATGCGGCAAAATATCTGAAGCTTCTAATAATTCAGGAGAAAGCGTGATACTCCCTTCATAATCCAGTTCGGCTTGCGTAACACGGGCACGATGAATCTTGGATTTGAGCATGCGTCGGTATGTCATGAATAATACTTCACTAAAAATGAGATGGTCGAGTATATTATGAGCAAATGGTTGAAAACTCAACTTTTTCTTACCTGTGACGGTCAAGATCGTCTAAATCATAGCTGACGCTATAATTCAGACGATTTGTTCGCCATGTAGATAATCAAGCATAAAATCAGCGTTTTTTCAGATTGCTACGCTATACACTTATCGTTATTCCGGTAATAGCCTCTCGCTGAGTATCGTGGGATATTGCCGAGTTAGAATAAACGACTCGTTCCATCCAATTTCTTAATCTAGTTAACAACACTTCTATAGATTCTTCCAGATCGATCAAAAGAAAAACACTTTTAGATTTAAATAAACCAGGTTGATGTCGCGGTTCTACCACTCTTCCCGGGATCTCTTCTCCGCTTTGTAGCGTATTAATTTGACCAAAATTCATGCTATCAATCGCAGTTGGCTTGGAGAGTTGATCATGAAGAAAGTTCATAGTATGAAATACCGAGTAGGAATACTGCAGATCTTCCTCGGAGTTTCCTCTTATGAAAAAACAACATTGGGTATCATCTAGTGAGGGATCACTATCCGCTATTGCGCTATTTTGCTTCTCTTCGTTGGAAAGCTTAGAAGCCCACACCGTTGAGTATCGCATTCCATATTGGTTAACACGCCAGGCATCTTTATATAAAACTCTAGTTTTTAAGCTGTTCAGAAACTCAAAATCTTCCTTTATTTGAGATACAACTTCTGGTGTTAGTTTATCAAACTCACGAATCTCAAATTCGTTAGAATAGAGTAAGCGCTTGCTTGGAACCGTATACTTAAACTTCATATGTACTCCATTTTCGATACATTACAGAAAAGAGTGATTATAAAAAAGAATTTTATTTTTGTCAAATTAAGCGCATTATGCTCCCAATAATACCATGCTTTTTGTTAAGCGGTTTCGTGAAAATTGATCGGTAGTTGGTCGTAATCCTCCCGCCCTACCAGAAAAATAACTGATGTAAAAAGTGCTGTTTTCTCGTAATCTATGCGCAAGAGATTCTGCATGAAAGTCAAAATTTATTGACAGTCAAATGCTATCTGTTTTAAAGCAAGCCGCAGGCGGAATGTACTCAGGCATTACCACGATTGCCTGGTTTTACCCTGCGACCGAAGATAGCAACCCAATCAAAATTATGGCAGACTTAGAACTATTGGCACCAGGTTAAATGATATTTCTGGATCCGTTCGTACTGTGGCGCTTTTTGCCTCGTTTCAAAGCATGCACCTAGGCTTCGAGACAAGGCTAACGCCTTGGAGAACCATTAAACGCAGACCCAAACAGCAGGAAAAAATCATGTCGCAACATGAAGTAATGGAATATGACGTCGTGATTGTGGGCGCAGGTCCCGCAGGACTCAGTGCCGCAATTCGCTTAAAACAATTGGCTCAGGAACATAAACAAAATATAAGTATTTGTATTTTGGAAAAAGGCGCACAGGTCGGCGCACATATTCTTTCAGGTGCGGTTTTGGAACCGGGAACCTTGCAAAGCCTGTTGCCAGACACTTGGCAAACAGCCCCCCTCTCTACCCCAGTAAGTCGCGATTCGTTTTATTATTTAAGCGAAAATCGTGCTTGGCGTTTGCCAACCCCCAAACCTATGCGTAATCATGGGAATTACATTATTTCTTTGGGAGAGCTGTGCCAATTTTTAGCACGGCAAGCAGAAAGCTTAGGTTGTGAAATTTATCCTGGATTCGCTGCAGCAAAAATCCTGTTTGATGATCAACATCAAGTCATTGGCGTTGCAACGGGTGATTTGGGTATTGATAAACAGGGTGCCCGGACTACGAATTACCAAGCAGGCATGCATTTAAAAGCCAAACAAACCTTTTTTGCAGAAGGCTGTCGCGGTCAACTCAGTCAGGAATTAATGCACCGCTTTCACCTCCGTCGTGAATGCGATCCTCAAACTTACGCGCTAGGTTTAAAAGAAATTTGGACGATTCCTAAAGCCCAACATCGTTTAGGGGAAGTCATACACACGGTTGGGTGGCCGCTCAATCAATCGACGTACGGCGGATCATTTATTTATCACCTAGCCGAAGAGAAAATAGCCTTGGGATTGGTGATTGGCTTAGACTATAAAAACCCTTGGTTAAACCCTTTTGGTGAATTACAACGCTTTAAAACACATCCCATGCTGAAGGCTTTGCTCCAAAATGGGGAAAGAATTGCGTATGGTGCTCGTGCTTTGAACGAAGGCGGCTGGCAATCGATGCCAAAATTAACTTTCCCCGGTGGGATGCTCATCGGGGATGGTGCAGGATTTTTAAATGTCCCCAAAATCAAAGGGATCCATACTGCGATGCAATCTGGCATTTTAGCCGCTGAGACGTGTTTTGATTTATTGCATACTAAAAACACACCGATTCTAGAGAACCTAGACTATGAACCAGCCATCAAATCCTCTTGGGTGGGGCAAGAATTATATCAAGTTAGAAACATCCGGCCTGGATTTCGTTTAGGATTATGGGGCGGGTTAGCAGTCGCAGCCTTTGAAACCTACCTCAGTCGGGGCAAAATTCCTTGGACCATGCATAATCATGCGGATCATAAACGACTTAAATCCGCCAAAAAATCACCCCAAATACATTATCCGGCCCCAGATGGCGTATTTTCTTATGATATATTGTCTTCGGTTTATTTATCCAATACCTTTCATGAAGAAAACCAACCTTGTCATTTGAAATTAAAAGACCGCTCATTAGCCATATCGGTGAACTATTACCGCTACGCTTCCCCAGAAACACGCTACTGCCCTGCTGGCGTGTATGAGATAGTTAATGGTCCGCATGGATTAAACCTACAAATTAATGCTCAAAATTGCATTCATTGTAAAACCTGCGACATCAAAGATCCGAAGAAAAATATTTTATGGACGGCGCCAGAAGGCGGCGGTGGGCCTAATTATGTTGGCATGTGAGACGGTTTCTTATATATCGCTACCACTCATGATTTTTAGAATTTTTGGTGCAAGGTTTTCTTGAGTATTATAATTATGTGTGCATGTACTTTTACCCTCCAGCCACAAACCTCAAACACGATGTGGGATAACAGGGTTTCCATGACAATGCTTCCACTTTCTATGACTGCCACAGGGGCAGATCGTATTCCGTGAGATAGAAATTTGAGGTTTTTCTGTTTGCGAATCGTCAGGCTTTCTACCATCCACATAAAACCATCGCCCTTCCGTAAACAAAAACTCACTGTTCTCATGCATATGACACAATGTTTTGTTATCTACAAAACTAGCGATAAACTCTACTTGGCCATGGGTTGGAGAGGATTGCGTAGCAGCTAAGACCCTTAGTTTTACCCATATGACGTGTTCTGCCCATAGTTTTGCAGTCACGGGATCAAAACCAAGACTGGCTTTTCCCCGCATTGTAGATTGAATATAATCTATATTTGCCAGGGAGTAAGCAGAATAGCGCGAACGCATCAAAGCCTCTGGAGTATCCGGTAGTTTGACACCAAGATGGTAAGGCTCACAGCATTGCGCATAGGTTTTGTCTGAACAACAATCACATTTCTTCATTATTTTGACCCAACTTATCTATTCACATGTCTATTCACCACGCTTCTTGACGCGTGGAGAAACGTCATATTTTCGTTCAAGATGCACCAAATAGAGCGTTTCCTTTAAAAGTGCTTAAGAGGTTACGACTCAAGTATTTCTAAAAACTCTTTATATCCACCCTTAAAATCTTGGATTTTACCAGTAGGAGGAAAATACAAAATGCGTGTCGCGAATTTTTCGATGAAATGCCGATTATGGCTCACCACTAACAATGTCCCAGTGAACGCCGCCAAAGCATCGGCTAAGGCTTCAATGGTTTCTAGATCCATGTGATTGGTGGGTTCGTCTAAAATCAATACATTAGGTGCTTCCAAAATCACTTTAGCCATCAATAAACGTGCTGCTTCGCCGCCACTGAGTGCCAAAATATTTTTATCTACCTCGTCTTTGGTCAATAACATTTGCCCCAGAGCTTTGCGTATTTGCTGTTCCGTGACCCCTTGAACTTCCGAAGAAATCCAAGATAAGACCGTTTGCGATTCATTCAAAAGATCGTGGTGATCCTGAGAAAAATAACTGATGCGCATCTCAGGTCCCCAAGTTACTTGACCATGATCAGGCGACAATTTAGAGAGCATTATTTTTAATAAAGTAGATTTACCCCGTCCATTTGCACCTACTATCGCCATTTTGTCGTGGCGATTGAGCGTAAAACGCAAATCTTTAAATAGCAGACGCTCTTGAAACGATTTTCCAAGACCTTCTACCGTACACACTAATTTGACAGACGGTTTCTTGGGCACTAAATGAAAACTGGGTGCGACTCGAGAGCTGTGTAAAATATCCGGTAATTCTATTTTTTCCATCATTTTGATTCGCGACCGCGCTTGGGCGGCTTTAGAAGCCTTCGCTTTGAAGCGATCCACAAATTTTTGCATATGAGCCAATTTATCTTCGGCTTTCTGGCGCTCTACCATTTTCTGGGTTTGCAACAAACTTTTTTCTGCTAGAAATTTGGCATAATTCCCCGAGTATTGACGGATTTCACCAAAATCAATATCCAAAATAACATCAGCCAAATGATTAATAAAATCCATATCATGAGAAATAAAAATCAATAAGCCGTTATAATCATTTGCTAAAAAGGTTTCTAACCAACGGATAGACTCAATATCCAAGTGATTGGTAGGTTCATCCAATAATAAAATGCTGGGATTTTGGAACAAAGCCTGTGCCAGCAACACTCTTAATTTGTAACCACCGGACAATGCACTGAGTGGTTTATCATGCTGGGATAAAGGAATCCCCAAACCTATTAAGATTTTCTCTACTTCTGATGGGGCCGAGTAACCACCGTCTTGATAAATCAAATGCTCCAATTCCGCAAAGCGCATACCTTGGGCTTCGGTCCAGGGATCTACTAGCAGCAAATCATCTCTTTCTTTCATCGCCGCAGCCAGTTGCGCCCGCCCTTCTAATACAATGTCTCGAAGCAACGTATGTTCATAGCGAAATTGATCTTGTTTCAACCAGCCAATCGTCGCATCTTTGGGTTTGATGATTTCGCCAGAACTGGGTTCATCTTCTTGAGTAATTAATTTAAATAGAGTGGATTTTCCACAACCATTTGCCCCGACCAAGGCATACGCCTTTTGGGAATTTAGAATGAGATCCACGTCATAGAACAATAGTTTTTGTCCAAAGGCGATGCTCAATTGATTTAAAGTGATCATTTAAGAAGTCCGTGCCCACCTCGTATTCAAATACTAGGTGGGTACATAAAAGAATAATTCAAAAAGAAGTTTGGGGTTATTCGTCAGTTAAGCGGAAATACTTGGTACCAAAATACCGTTGTAGCTTCTTCCGTATCGTGCCTCGACTTATACCCAACATCTTCGCAGCTTGTAACTGATTGCCACGTCGTTTTTCCATCACAGCCTGCAACAATGGCGGCTCAACTTCGGATAGAATCATATCGTATAAATCAGTAATTGATTTCGTTTTATTTTCAGCTAGAAAGCGCGTTACCAGACCATAGACTAAATCTTGCAGGCCTTGATCTTGGGTCGTATTCTCAATATAGCTTTCTGTTTCAGTAACAGCCATGTTCAATATCCTTATATTAGTTAATCAAAACTTTTGTTCCTTGCCTTCTTACACTTCATCATGTTCATGAATTGCAAGATTAATTGTACATGAAGCCTAATTGATACGCTATAGGGAAAACCGTATTTTTTCTTAACATATTTAATTTTTTGTAGCTTTCCATTTCATCCCGAAGAAAACGATGCATTTCCTGGCATTATCTTCCAAATAACTACCCTCATTTTCACCCTCTCCCCAGAAATGGGGAGAAGGTGCCCGCAGGGCGGAGAGTGGATAGAGAGGAAATATCTCCTGTTACGCTTCAATCAGTAAATTATTGACTCGTCTCACAAAGTCAGCTGGATTATCTAATTGACCACCTTCTGCGATCAAAGACTGCTCATACAGCACATTAATCCATTGCTCAAACTTCACATCATCTTCGATGCCATGAATCCGCTTAATCAAAACGTGATCTGGATTGATCTCAAAAATCGGCTTGGATGCAGGAACTTGCTGACCTGCAGCTTGCAAAATACGTTGCATTTCCAATCCCATATCATGCTCATCTGCCACAATACACGCCGGAGAATCCGTCAAACGATTCGTCAACTGCACATCTTTAACTCGATCTGCTAAAATGCCTTTAATTTGCGCCAACATTGGAGCATACGACTCTTCTTGTTTTTTCACTTCGCCCGCATCATCATCTAAATCAACTTTCCCTTTGGCAATTGACTGTAATTTTTTACCTTCGAACTCACCCAAATGACCAGTCAACCATTCGTCAATCCGATCACTCAATAGTAAAACCTCAATGCCTTTTTTCTTAAATATTTCCAGATGGGGACTATTTTTGGCAGCATTATAGGTAGCCGCTGTGATGTAATAAATTTTATCTTGCTTATCTTGCATGCGCGACACATAGTCAGCCAGAGAAATCGTTTGTTCTTCAGAATGAGAGTGCGTACTGGTAAAGCGCAATAATTTCGCTATGGTTTCGCGATTAGCAAAATCCTCTACAGGCCCTTCTTTCAGTACCAAACCAAACTCTTTCCAAAACTTCTGATACGTCTCGGCATTATCTTGACTCATTTTTTCTAGAGCTGATAAAATCCGCTTGGTGCACGCTGATTTGATATTATCGACTTGTTTATTATCTTGTAAAATTTCACGCGATACGTTCAATGGCAAATCACTGGCATCCACAATACCTTTGACAAAACGCAAATATCTTGGCAAAAATTGAGACACGTCATCCATAATAAATACACGTTTAACATACAGTTTCAAACCATGCTTGGCCTCGTGTTGCCATAAATCATAAGGAGCGTGTGATGGGATATACAGCAAACTGATATATTCGTGCTTGCCTTCGACATGGTTATGCGTCCAAATCAAAGGGTCTTGATAATCATGCGAAAGATGTTTGTATAATGCTTTGTAGTCCTCATCCGCAATCTCAGATTTTTGTTGCGTCCATAATGCAGTTGCTTTGTTAACCGTTTCAAACCCAGGACTTTCTTGTTCGGCTTTTTCAGCACCCTCTTCTAACTCCTCTGGTTCTTTACTCATTTCTTGCATCACAATAGGCCAAGAAATATGGTCAGAATATTTGGTAATAATGCCTCTTATACGCCAATCACTGAGAAACTCTTCGGCGTCATCTTTCAAATGCAACACCACTTCCGTGCCACGCGATTCTTTATGTGCAGACGCAATCGTAAACTCGCCATCCCCTTTGGACTCCCATTGAATGGCTGTATCGGTCGCCGCTCCCGCACGCCGACTCTTCAATACTACTCGGTCAGCAACAATAAACGCGGAATAAAATCCTACTCCAAATTGACCAATCAAATTAGAGTCTTTGATTTGATCACCCGTCAAATGACTGATGAATTCTTCTGTTCCAGATTTTGCGATGGTTCCTAAATTGGTAACCGCTTCATCCCAAGTCATTCCAATTCCATTATCCGCAATCGTAATGGTTTTTTGTTTGGCATCGAATGCAACCGTGATTTTTAAATCAGAATCTTGCTCGTATAAACTGCCCTCTGATAAAGCTAAAAACCGTAGTTTGTCGAGCGCATCCGACGCATTGGAGATCAATTCACGTAAAAATATTTCCTTATTACTGTATAATGAATGAACAACTAATTGTAGCATTTTTTTGACTTCAGTCTGAAATCCCATTGTTTGTTGTTTTTTGCTCATCATAAAACTCCTAAAAATTGTTGTAATTGAGAATGTGGGGTCGAAAATAAAAAAATCAAGGGGGGGGATAACATGGGAATGGTACTTTCCGGGCCGCGAGCGTAAGAGGTCCCGACTCAGATTACCTCGCAATTGCTTGAGTAGTCGGTCCAACCAGCTCTAATATATTTAGACTTCTAAGTTCGAACTTAGATAACTGATCACAAAAAATCACCAGCCTCCGTGAAGTGCGTGATTTTGTATTAGAAAAATGAATTAAGAGAAAAAAACCACTGTCTGCACTAATTTGTATTTTGTCGTAGCGCTCAATCTTATCCTGGAAACCTAATATCCATTTATCTCGTTGAAAAACGATCGTCTCTAACCCAAAGTGAGGCAGAGGAGAACAAGTGATACGCCATAGCCCCCAGCCCATACCGGCACTTAAGCCAAATGCGAGGATCCAAGGTAGATGCGCATAATATAAACCAGCGACCGCCCAGCTCGTCAAAATCCAAGCTAAGCATCGATAGTCACGTGATGGTAACAGGGCGATGTTCAGTTCGGATACATGTGACAAAATCGGCAAGCTCCTTGTTGCTAGGGGTTTCATAGCCCATCAACCACGCATATAAATCGGGATCCGCTTCGGCCAACAAACGTTCCAATACATCCATGTCTGCTTCTGACATAGTCTCTAATTTAGCTTGCAAAAATCGACCTAAGAGCACATCCAATTCCAACATGCCGCGCCGACTGTGCCAGCGTATTCTTGCTTTACGTTGCTCGTGATTCATGAGGCTCTAACCCTATAAAATTGCACAAATATTCCTCTATTTTGCTAAAAGAGTCAAGATCATAATAGCCTAATAGTTGTTCGCGCGTTACCCATGGTTTGAAATAATAACGCACCAATGTTTTGCTTTGTAAAATGGCTCGATACTCATTTTGGAGCAACGCCAAGCCTTGCAAATGGGTCATAAAAAGCGCAATAGCCTGAGAGAAGCTCCAAGATAGGGACCCGGCCGCATCCGGATGCAATAAGGCTTGATACAACCATGGGCGTCCCGTACCAGCTCGCGCAATCATATAAGCATCACAAGCAGTTTCTTCTAACATCGCCTGCAGAGAAGCATGATCTGCGATGTCTCCATTGGCGATCACCGGAATACTAACCCCTCTCTTAATCAGCGCAATCTGTTGTCTGTCGCAGGGTCGTTCATAATTATCTTGCCATCGCCGGCCATGGACCACCAAGCCATCTGCGCCTGCTTGTTCAATCACTTTGGCCAAATTTAAATCCTGCTCTAGGCCCTGGACTCTAATTTTGACTGTCAAGGGTATGCTAATCCGCGCTTTGATAGCGGTTATAATCTGAGCTATGCGTTCAGGAGACGTTAATAATGCAGAGCCCGCACCTTTTTTTCTAATCTTAGTCTTGGGGCAACCACAGTTAATATCAATCATGTCCGCACCCAGCCCCTGCAGAATTTCTGCAGCCTTCGCCATCACATCCGGATCATAGCCACTCAGTTGATACGTCAAGTATTTTTCCTTGGGATCCCGTGAAACAAAGCGTGCTGGCTGCCGATGCAACAAATCATGAGCAGAAATCATTTCCGAAACGCAATAAGCTGGCTGTTGAAACGCGGCAAACGTCGCACGATATGGCGCACAGGTGTACCCAGCCAGTGGCCCTTGAATCAACCGATGGGCAAAGGTCAGTGCCCCAATTTGGAATGAGCTATTGATATCCATGGGCATAATTGTATAACATACTGGTCATGAAACCAATGATTACCCATACCCTCAACGAGCGGGTTTACACAGTCTTTCATTCACTAGCCCAAGACCTGTGTTTTGCGCCCGAACAATCATATGTCTTCGATTTAGACCATTTGTGTGCTCTTGAAGTGGCAGGCACTAACCCCGCCACCTTTTTACAAGGTCAATTAACCTGTGATGTAGATGCCGTGAATGCAAACCAAATGCGTCCTGGTGGCATGTGTTCATTGCAAGGGCGGCTCCTTGCGTTATTGGATGTCGTCGCATGGCATGGCTTGCATCTGGTGATGCCTAAAGATTTAATCGTATCAACTCAGCAAGCTTTGGCCAAAACGGCCATGTTTTCACGTGTCACGTTAAAAACCAACCACCTGCTTACCTGTGTGGGGCTCTATATTCCCCAAGCAGCTATGCCAGGGTTTTTACCCATACCGCTCCCGACTGAAGCTTGGCAAGCCACTCACAACGCCGATATGTTCTGTTATGCGCTCAGTCAAGAATTGTTTATATTCCTCTTACGCGATCCTAGCCAAAAAGAAGCGCTTATGGCTCAATTCTCTGCCGAACAACACCGCGGATCCTTGGCATGGCATTATTTAGAGTTACAACAGACTCGTATGACGATCTATCCTAATACCCGGGGATTATTTCTACCTCATCGCCTCAATCTCCACAATACGCCCTATATCAGCTTCAAAAAAGGCTGTTACAAAGGTCAGGAAATTATTGCTCGAACGCATTATCGGGCCAAACTCAAACATAGTTTGAAACTGTTTCAAGTGACCACCTCAGATCCGATTTTTGCGGGTCAAAAATGCTATACCACACTCCAAAAACCTGAGATTGGTGAAATTATTGATTATTGTCCCACGGACTCAGGACAGTATTTACTTGCCCTTTCCATCTTGTCCGATCACCCTGCTGAAGTTTATTTCGAATCCCATACAACGTCTGTCCTCTTACAGAGTTTGTAAAAAATCTCAAAATGAGTATGACAAAGGAAAATGGAGGGAATGAGAATGGCTGCTTTAGCTCATAATGATTTTATTGAGAATACTATCCAACATTGGAGACATATTTCTTCGGTTATTCATGAGCCTCAAAATGCAGATGATTATGCAAATTTGTCCCGTTTTCTTGATGAACTCCTTGACAGAGTAGGTGAAGATGAGTCTCATGAACTAATGGGGCTCGTCGATGTTATCAGTCACATGATTGCCATGTATGACGAAGAACACTGCGAACTATTCAAAAGCGGTACTGGCATTGATGCTTTGAAATTTTTAATGGAACAGCATGCTTTAAATCAAAGTGACTTGAATAGCGACATTGGTAGTCAAGGCGTAGTTTCCGAAATTTTAAACGGCAAACGCAAATTGAATGTAACCCAAATAAAAAAGCTTTCCGTACGATTTAACGTATCTCCCTTAACATTTATGGATTAACTAAGGATCGCGAGCGAAATAAGCGCGAAGCTGAATAGGAAGTTATTTCGGCTGCGATCCTACTCATCAAAATTGATAAGCTTACTGAGTGGCTCCGGCTTACCAATTGCATGCCCTTGTAAAAAATCCACGCCGATTTCTGAAATAACTTTTAAAATCTCCTGATTTTCCACATACTCCGCCACCGTTTGCATCCCTAGGCGATGCGCCATTTCATTCATGGTTTGTACAATCGTTTTATCCACTTCGGCATGCACCACATTTTTTACAAAACTACCGTCTATTTTGATAATATTCACTGAAAAGTTTTTGATATAACTAAAAGAGCTCAAACCAACACCAAAATCATCTAAAGCAATTTTACAGCCAATCTCTTGGATTGCACTGACTGCCTCCATCGTTTTGCTAATTCTACTCATCGCAGCCGTTTCAGTAATTTCAAAACAAAGTCGTTCGGGAGGCAGTGCTGATTTTTTAATTAATCCTAGTAGATAAGGTAAAAAACTAGGATCATTGAGCGAGTTTGCCGAGATATTAATGGAGAAAAGCCCTCCCTCCAAGGCAGCTAATTGTTTGTCATAACACTCGAAAATATGGCTTAAAACCCAACGATCGATGATAGCCATCAAATTAAACTGTTCAGCAATCACAACAAAACTGTCGGCATCTATAATTTTTTTCTTTTCCGTGATGATTCGGATTAATATTTCATACGATTGAGTAGTCGATTGCGCTGGTTTGGTTGATACGACTTTTTGGCAGTACAAAACCAATCGATTATGTTCTATGGCTTCCTGTATCTCATTGACCATTAATATATTACGACTATATTCTCCGGAATAGGTCTTTGCGTTTTCAAAAACAAATATTTGATTTCGACCCTCCGATTTGGCTGCATAACATGCGATATCTGCATCACTTAATAATTGGCCAGCACTTCGGTCAGGATCAGAAAATAGCACCATACCAATACTCACACCAATGCGATACACATTCTCATTTGAATGAAAACGGATCGCATTAATCACCTCAATCAAATTTTGACATATTGTCTTACCCTTAGTTAAAGCGCTATTTAAAAGTAAAACCCCGAATTCGTCCCCGCCTAAACGCGCCAATATATCTGTTTTACGCATATGTTGTTGCAATACATTGGCAACCTCTTGCAATAAGCTGTCTCCTGCCATGTGTCCTGCAGACTCATTGATAATTTTGAAAAAATCCAAATCCAAATAGCATAAAATATAAGGAATGCCTTGGGATTTAAAACTTTGGACAGCACCATTCAAAAGATTTTCAAATTCTCGCCTGTTTAAAAGACCTGTCAATAAATCATGGGTAGTATTGTAGCGTAACTCATCATGCATCAATTTGGATTGCGTAATATCTTCAATATGCGCCACGTAATATTGCGCAACATTAGCATGATTAGTGATCACGTTCACAAACAGATACGCCCAAACAATATTGCCATTTTTAGCAATATACCGCTTTTCAAGATCAATTTTGGATTTTTCGCCCGTTTTTAATTTTTCCAAATTCTCTAGCGTGTTGGCTCGATCCTCTGGATGGGTAATATCTTGGACTTTGAGTTTGCTTAATTCATCCACAGAATACCCCAACATCCCACATAACGCCTCGTTCACTGAAAACATAGTGCCATCTAGCGCAATCAAAGCCACCCCTATCCCAGAAGTTTGCATGACACCACGAAATAAAGCTTCACTATTCCATAATTTATTACGGACTTTGTGGAGTTTTAATACAAATACTGCCAATAAAAACAGCAAAAAAAACCATACCACTACGGTAATATAGATAGGAGCCCATGTATCCATAAAAATGTCTCGATAACTCATAACGGCATAATCCTTATGAATGAATCCCCAATAAAGCTAAAATTTGTTTTAATTCCATTGTAGCTACTGATATGACGCTATCGCCACATCCATAGTATAAATAGACATCGCCCTGCAATACGGCGGCCCCACAAGGAAAGACAACATTAGATACTAGCCCATGCTTCTCATATTCCATCTGGGGCTCCAAGAGCGCTTTATCAGTGATCGCTAATAAATGCCGAGGATCTTGTAAATCCAATAATGCAGCACCTACTTTATAAATATGATCTTTCATGGTCACCCGATGATAGATGAGAAGCCATCCATAGGGGGTTTCAATGGGTGGCGCAGAAATACCAAACTTTAAATTATAAATATAATCCGATTTACGCTGGATCAAATGCGATTGATCAGCCAACCATTGATTGGGCCCAAAATGAATGTCATCGATACTATTAATGCAAATAGTATTGCCTCTTCTATGTAAGAGAACAAATTGATTATTGATTTTTTTAGGGAAAAGGCATGCATTTTTATCATCTGTGCCCGGTGGTGTAATTACAATGGGAAAAGCCCAACACCAGTTTTTATTGAGAAAATCTTTCACAGAGATAGAAGTAAATGCAACGCGTGGGGTGTAGCCATCGTAGGCTGTATAGAACATATAAATCGTATCACCCAATAACGTTAAACGCGGATCTTCGCAACCAGAATATCCAGGGCGTAATTTTTGCTCAAATTCCGCTCTGGGTTGATAAATAGGCATGGATAAGCGTTCATCAATCTGCAACCCATCTCGACTCTTGGCATACCCAAATACAGAGGTAAAATCAAACCCCATAGCGCGATAGATAATATGAAAACTACCCTCTAAATAAATAGCCCCAGGATTAAACGTCGCTTGTGCTTCCCAAGAAAAATCTGGTCTAGGGCTAATAATTGGGTTGCCTGGATAACGCTGAAACGCAGGGTTACTCTGGCCAACCTTCATATAATCTGCAGGGCTTGCATGCGTCGTTAATTGCATTAACAATTCAGAGATAGAGCCCGTAGCCACACAGCTAGTCGTATCCGCCGCTCCATAATACAAATGTAAGTGGTCCTCTTCTACCTGGACGCCTGAGGGAAAAATAATATTCGGCACATCACCGTGTAACTCGTAATCAGCTGCAGGCAAAATCAACGGCACGGTCAGAGCTTTCCTCACTTTCTGCGGGTCATCTATATCCAATAACGCGGCCTCAGTACCAAACGCTTTTTCATTGGAAAAATAATTTCTAATATACGAATAAATCAATAACCAGCCTTGCTTCGTTTTAATGGGCGGCGCGCCCACTTCTATATGATCCCTACGAGTCCGCAACAAAGGAACCACGTGATGATCTAATGATTGATACCATAAGGTCCAAAAGGCTTCAGACCACATATCACTGTCATGAGAAAAAGTTGCAATAGCAACTTTTGCCGGCGGCATATCCGTATTGACAGTAAGGATCGCAACTAATTTCCCATTAATTCTTTCAGGAAACAAAGCCATAGCTTTTGCATTAAAGGGCGTAATCAAATGTTTTTCACTAATTTCTTGAAAATCTTTCGTAATAGCCAGCCCGACTCGGATCCCTGCAGCCGCAAACGGGTATTCAGCTAATGCAGTATAGAAAATATAATAATTACCATCCAGAAAAGTCACTCGCGGATCTTCGCAGCCAAAACGGTCCCAAATCTCGCTGGGTTTGATGAGTTGGCGCCGCTTCACGAAATCAATCCCATTCAAGCTTTCCGCATAACCAATACTAGACATGGTTGCAGCAGGATGATGTGCTGGCGCGGTCCCTATCGCCCGATATAACAAATGATACTGCTGATTATTTTTTATCACACAGGGATTAAACGTTGCATAAGCTTCCCAATCAACCAGCGGATTAGGACGCAAAATTGGGTTTTTAGGATTACGAATTAACATCGGTGGCAACCTCTTGTGTACCCTGCTTGATATGATGCAAAACGCAATCCAAGTCAGCAAATGCCATACAAATAACTGTATCAGCACCTCCATAATAAACCAGTAATTGCCCGTCTTTGATGACTGCGCCACAAGAGTAGAGCACCCCAGATTTGAGCCCCTCATTTTCATAAGGTTCATTCGGTTCAAGCAAAGGCATCGTTGCTCTATATAAGATTTTAGTGGGATCATCTTGATCTAAAATCATCCCCCCCAATTTATAACGATTGGGATCACTATGGTCCATCGCATGATACAAAACCAACCACCCCCCTTCTACCGGCAAAGGGACTGGGCCCACACCGCGTACCCAACTATCCCAGGCTTGTTCCCTATTTTGGGCTGCATAATAACTTTTTATTTGGGGAGCTTGATTAAAATCCAGACTGTCAAAATAATCGACCTGAATGGTAGGTGTAATGCTATGTAAAATGGCATACTGATCTTGCAATAATTTGGGAAAAATAACCCAGTTTTTATGGACTTCCCCTTGGGCAGATAAACGAACCGGCACAGACCAGCGCCAATTGTGATCTAAAAAATCTTGCACAGAAATTGAGGTCAAATGCATGCCTGGAGCATGATGACCATCAAAAGCGGTATAAGTCATATAAATCGTGTCATCTATTTTGACCAATCGAGGGTCTTCGCACCCACAACAATTCCCACCTGAAGTATACAAAGATTTCTGAGCACTATGTTTATGTACATGCAAATCGACTACGGGGAAAATCGGTGTATTCAAACGCTCGTCAATATGGATACCATCTTTGCTGGCTGCATACCCCAAGACAGATTGCCCACCGCACCCGATGGCACGGTATACAAAATGGACTTTATCCTCTAACCATAACACGGCTGGATTGAACACAGAGACAGATTCCCAAGAATTTTGAGGATTCGGTTCTAATATAGGATTCTGGATCGGTTTTTTTAAAATACTTTGTTTTTGCAAATCGGTTAAAAGTGCCTGCATTGGAAAATATATAGCGTGCTGTTCATCTGCCAATGCAAAATCAAATTTGATTTTTTGGCGAAGTTTGGAGATGCTTAACGACTTTATTTTTTCATTAGTTCGCCATAGCGGCTCGGATTTTACCCACAGTACAAGCCCAGAGTGCTTATCTACTAAGGCAACCCCTAAGGAAAAAGATCCCCTATCAGCATAATAAAATACTAATACCCCCATTTTTAGGGAAAGGGATTTTAAAAATTGAATCTCGCTTGATTGAAAATACGGTGACTGTAATTGCCGACGCAAGGCCTCATGGGTTACTTTTTTAAATAACTGGGTAGCTTGCATATTTTTTATCACATCCTGTGTATACTAAAAACATCATTCCTACATCCCTACAATAGATGCTACCATTCATATTTACCATCATTATTTTATTGACCATCATAGGCATGATTCCTACTATGCGTTTACGCAGAGCCTTGTCGATCGCGCAACGCGGAAAAAAGGAAATCTTTATGGCCATTATTTTTGTTTCTATAACAATTATAGTGATATGTTTGACAATGTGGTCTATTTTTCCCCACCCCTCCTGGGAAGCGCTGTATAAAACGCTAAGGTTCTAATCAAGCCCTTTTCTAGGGGTGTAAAGACTAGTTCTGGTAAAACACGGCGTAAATGGCTGAGATCTGGTTTTCTTCTTTGATGATCATTGGGGCGTCCAGATAAATAAGTGGGTTCGAACGCTCGGCCAGCTAATTGATGTAAATTCTGTGCTAATTCAGCGATACTGATTTCGTCATCATTCCCAATATTCATGAGGCCTGTGGTCTGTTTTTGCATTAAAGTTTTTAAAATATAGATGAGATCTCGAATGTAGCAAAAACTGCGCGTTTGTTTACCATCGCCTATGATGGTAAATTTTTCTGGAGACTGCATTTTGTTTATAAATTCTGGAATCACCTGTCCATAGCGCGTCCCCACCATTCTTTCCCCATAAATGTTGAACACCCTTAGGATCAAATAATCAATTTGATGCAATTGGGAAAATAAGCGTACATAAAACTCACCCAATGCTTTGGACGCGGCATAAGAATCCCGATCAATATCCTCATGCACTGAAATAGGATGTGTTTCTGGCGTTGGAAATTGAGTAGCTTCACCATACACTTCGGAACTGGACGTATAAATAATATATTTAACCTGGGTTTCTAGCGTACTTTCCAATAAATTTTGGGTAATTTTAATATTTTGGTCGAGCACAAAAAAAGGTTTATCATAAAAATATTGCGTCCCATTGATCGCCGCAAGATGAAAAACAGTCGTAATATGATGTTTCAGTAAGAGGTCTCGGATACGCTTGATGTGTTTGGCTTGACTGAGATCCAGTTTCAAAAACTCAAAATGTGTTTTAGGCAAATGCTGAATATTCTCTAATTTCCCGCGGAATAAATTATCTACTCCAATCACTTTATAGCCACCTTCGATCAGATGCTCCGCTAAAAATGAGCCGATAAATCCAGCAACACCCGTGATTAAAATTGTCATCACACCCCCTCTTCGAACGTTGTATATTGAATATGCTCAATAGAAGAGGCTTCATCCCAAACACGATACAGATCCAACAAATAACAAGGATTTTGCGTGTCTTGCAATAATTTTCGGAGCTTTACACTGTCATTACGTCTTTTAAGCGCGCGATGCGGAGACAACACAATGATCGCATCGACCGCCGTCAGCATTTTTTGATTTAGCGTAGCACTGGCTTGGCTTACAAAGGGCAAATACTGCTCCGGTAGACGCGTATAGCTATTTTTGTCAAAATTAGGATCATATAATTTGAACTGCGTGATCTGCGCTGCGATCAATTGATCCATAATAGTGAATCCATGTGACAATCGAAAATCATCCACATCTGCTTTAAAAGACAGCCCTAAAATGGCCACACAAACATTTTTCCGATCACCGACAAAGGCTGTGATTTTTTGCACCACAAACTGCATTAAACAATCATTGGTACGACGCGCATAATACCAAACCGAATGAAAATCCCGCTGCGGATGATTTTTTAAAAAATCCAATTCAAAAATGTACGGATCTTTACTCAAACAATAACCAGATACAAATCCGGGCTGCGGCAAATGATTACGTTGGTAATGCTGATTCACGGCATCAATGACTTCTGAAATACTAATCTTAAGTGTGTTCGCATACATAGCCAACTCATTGACATACCCAAACAAAGTACTTCTATAGGAATTGTCCGTTAATTTGCAAAATTCGGCTGTCAGTGGATTGGCAACTCGAATCACATCGCCTCCTGACTGCGTAACCAAAGCTTGGATCGCAGCAAATCCCTCGTCCGAATACGTACCAATGATTCTGGGTAAGCTCTGAAGTTCTTTGATAGCAGCGCCTTCCGCCATACGTTCTGGGACAAAACCAAGAAAAAAATCCTGACTCTCTTTAAAGGCATACTTTTTTTCAAGATATTGTTTGAATTGGTCGGTCGTACCCAAAGGAACTGTTGTGCGAATAATCAGCGTAATCGGCTTCTTCAGGCACTGTTTATCAGAAAAAATTTGGTCGAATAACGCATAGTAACCAGAAAGATCGAGAGACGAATTTTGCGTAATATCTTGATTGGAAACCGTTTTGGTACCAATAGAGAAAAAAATACCCTCTATTTTAGGCAATATCTCTCGGGTTTTATCCCAATTCGTAAAAGGAATAAAGTTTTTACCATAGTGTTTGCGCAATAATTCCTGTAAATCAGCTTCAACAAAGGGTGCTTTGTGTTCGGCTAAACCCTCCAACATGTCTACGTTACGTGCATATCCGTAAACCTGAAACCCTTGCTCAGCAAGAACCAGCGCTTGAGGCAAGCCTATCCGACCAAGACCAATCACCAACAGCGTTTTTTTTCTGTCCATACGTTTCTCCCCTTGATTTTGACTGGTTAATCTGAGCTGTGACCGTTAGGGAATCGTACTCACTTTTTGTTTTTATCATCCAAGGGAACATCCGTTTTTCGCCCTTGCTTACTCAGATTATGCTGAGTTTTGTACCAATATCCCGGCCTCACTAAGAGCTCATACACCGCATAATATCCTGCAAAACTCATCAACAACCAATAGAGTATTTTCAAGGGCACAAAGGGGAGTAGACCATATAAACGCCGGTGATACGTTGCTGCAAACTGACAAATTAATAAAACAGTATTACTGATAAGAAAGTTATACCAGCACAAAGCCAATAATGTATTCGGGAATAAATCTGTCAAGGAATGATAAAAGAAAATAGAGCTACCCAAAAAAAGCCATAATGGGAGATTGGCCAATTGGAAAAAAACATTGCCCCCCACAAAAAACTGAAAATTAATGAATTTCCAAAAACCCAATTGTTTTAATAAATTGATGGGATCTCGCATATTGAGTAAATAGGTTTGCATATACCCTTTATTCCAGCGCGACCGCTGCTTAAACCAATTCCATAAACGAGTATTAGCCTCTTCATAAGTCGTAGAATTAATATGTTTAACAATATAACCATGACGACCAAGGCGCACTCCGATTTCAGCGTCCTCTGTACCAAGATAAGGGTCCCACCCCCCTATTTCCCGCAAGACAACCGTTTTAAAATGATTGCTAGTCCCACCTAATGGCACTAGAACACTCAATGAACTCAGCGCAGGAACCAAACAGTCATACCAATAGGTGTATTCAATTGTAAACAATCTGGTTATAATATTTTCTCTAAAATTATAAAAATTCAACGATGCTTGTACGCACCCCACTTCTGGTTCAGAGTTGCGCATCACCTGTAACGCTACTTTCAATTGATCCGGATCAGGTCTATCTTCTGCATCATAAATTGTTAAATATTCTCCTAATGCAAAACGCACGCCATAATTACACGCGCGTGGTTTTGAGCGCGGTTCGCCTGCTGGAACAATTAACAATTGATAAGTCCACGGCAAATCCATTTGCTTTAAAATACTCAAAGTTTTGAGATCATGCGCTTCCATTAGGAATTTCACATCTAATTTATCCTGGGGATAATCTAATCTGGACAGTGCTTCCACCAATAAAGTGAGCGTATTTTTTTCTTCAAATAACAAAGGGATTAAGACAGTATAAATGGGGTATACCGCCAACAGCTTGGGGGGCTTTTCAGGGGGTCTTTGAAATAAATACCGCATGGAATACAGGGTCAACCCCAATTTATACGCCATTAGAATAAGGGTGCCTGAGGACAAAAACAAATTGACCCACAAAGCCGTTAGAAAAAAATGGGTCGCTGCGCCATAAACAATAAAGGCAACTAATACACTCAGAAACAGCTTTTCGAGCGGGCTAAATGTGTGTGAGGCACTGTGATACTCGTCTACGACATCGCGAATGTTTGCAATGGTGTACGTATCCTCTTCTTTGAAATTATCAGCCAACACCATATTAAAATCATCTGACGTGGTCACCACTAAGTTGATTTTTTTCCCATATTTTTTAGTGAAGAACTCTATTATGTTTTTTTTATTGGCTTGAGAAGGATTGGTCGTTGCAACGGTAAGCGTGGTGGATAGCGCAATAGGGAGTGCTTGCAATTGTAAATAATCGTAACGATGCTCCAACTTCAATAAATAAGGATGGCATGTTTGACTATCTAAATGTACAAAAGGTAAGGCGTGTTTTTGGGCTAAATCAGAAAAATGTTTGGTTTTCTTAGAAGAAGAGGCCATTAAGAAAACCTCCACCATAAGCTAATAAAAGGTGCAGTCCCGCGTCCAATATTAACCCCATAAAAATCCTGTTGGATACCAAATTGAATAGAAAAAATTTCAGGAATGACCCAATACATGATATCACCCATAACTGTCGCTATATTATAGTTGGGTAAGGATGGACTGTCTGCATTGCGCGCTGATACAGCATTCCATTCTTGCACTTCGAAGACCAAACGTTCACTCAACGTTTTCAACCCTAGCATAAAATTAAATCTAAATTCATCCGCGGCACCAGAAAAACTGGGCTGATAGGCGAACTCGGCATCGGCATACCAAGTCTTAGATTTGAGTTTGTCCAAAGCACCACCGGTGCCATATAACAACCGCGCATCCAAATACCGCATTCGATTGATGATTGCATACACAGAGGTCGGAGAATCCCCGAATAACGACGTCCGGATTGGTTGGTTATAACCCAATTGTAGCGAAAACTGACTCCAATCTTTTTTCCAGAGGGAGTATCGACCACCAAAAAATATGTTCTCGAACCCAAATGGCACCGCTTCTCCCGATTGATTAAAGGTATCAAAATCAGGATTTAAAATCAGCGTGAGTTTATCTAAAGCGCCGTATTCAAAATAAGGTGCCAATGAATATTGAAAAAAACAGGGTCCTTTTTGTAATTGTCCTTGTGCATTCCAAAAAGAACAGCTGTTGTATGCTTGATTATTCAAAATCGTAAGTAAAGTACCTTTGGGTTGCAACCAAGCAGCGGCATAGCTATGCGAGTTGAGTAATAGGCTCAAAATAACCAGGAAGGGCTTGAATAGTCTTTTTTTTATAGGCATAAGCTCTAATTTAATCTAAGATAAGAATCACTATACTTCTAAAATAGAAAAATAGACAATGGAAACGATAGTGCCCATTATTTTGGCTGGTGGGAGCGGTAAACGCTTATGGCCCCTTTCCACTCAAGATTATCCCAAACAATTTCATTGCTTGTTCAATTCCCACAGTTTACTACAAAGCACTTTAACCCGCATCCATGCTATTTCACCGCATTGCGATCCCCTTATTATCACAAACACTCATTATCGCTTTATCGTCGCAGAACAATTACAAACGCTCAAGCTCCCTGCCAAAATTCTGCTGGAACTCAAACAATTTAATACTGCCGCTGCCCTCACTCTCGCTGTCCTCTATGCATTATCAGAGCACGCTGATCCCATGATCCTCGTTTGTCCCAGCGATCACCAGATTGAAGATACCGCTCAATTTGCAGCATTGATTAGCGCCGCTGTGAGCGTCGCAGAGAGGGGTAAATTAGTAACATTTGGCGTAGTGCCAACCGAGCCAGCCACCCATTATGGTTATATCCAAAAAGGCCCCGCTCTTGCAGGTTCCTCAGCTTTTGAAGTTCATGAGTTTGTTGAAAAGCCATCGAAAAAGCTGGCAGAAGAGTATGTAGACTCAGGACGGTATTTCTGGAACAGTGGTATTTTCTTGTTTCAAGCTTCTGTTTTCTTAAAAGAGCTACAACAATACGCCCCAGACGTATTGCAGGCCTGCCAACAAGCAATGGCTCAGGTCGTATCAGAACGTGATTTTGTGCATTTTGATCATATGCCAGAAACCTGCCCTAGTCTTTCCATCGACCGTGCCGTATTTGAAAAAACGAAAAAAGCTGTCGTCATGCCTTTTACAGGCGACTGGCATGACCTCGGCACCTGGCACTCACTGTATGGGCTTTCAGCCAAAGATACTATGGGTAATGCCCTGCATGGACATATTGTAAGTCATAATACAAAAAGCAGTTATTTATACTCAACTCATCCCTTGTTAGTGACCTGCGGCATCCAGAACTGTTGTGTTGTAGTGACCAAAGATGTCGTATTGGTTGCCGATTTGACAAGCGTAGATTTAGAAAAAAAATTAGCAGACATCATAAAGTAAACCCCTAATAGACTTTGCTGGCAAACGCTGTACAATCATTTGGATGATATACACCTACCGGGCTAGAATGACACAACCCCCTAAATACGTAGTTGGAATTGGTGCCTCTGCAGGAGGATTAGAGGCAATAGAAGGTTTTTTTGATCATATGCCTGAAAATGATGAAGTCACCTTCATTATTGCACAGCATTTATCCCCCGACTTTCCCAGTATGATGTCCGATTTGTTGGCTCATCACACATCCAGATCCATCATGACTGCAAAAAATAAGATGCCATTGAATCCCAATGTGATTTATTTGATCCCCGCCTCATTTGAAGCGCAGATTGAAAACCATTGTTTTAAATTAAGAAAACTACATCGAAAATTAGCGCCACAGCCGATCAGCACTTTGTTTGAATCATTGGCGTTGGCTTACGGCCAATTCACGATAGGTATCATCCTCTCAGGGACAGGAGCAGATGGTGCTTCAAGTATGGAGGCCATTGCACACCATCATGGGTTAACCATTGCTCAGACCCCAGACGAAGCAAAATTCTCTGACATGCCGAATAATGCTATTGCGACACAAGAAGTTCAGCGTGTTTTGTCAGTGTCTGACATGCCCAATGCCATTCTGGAGTATATGCATCAGCCTACTGATTTTCATAAAAACATAGAACAATTAAAACCGGCGCACCAATCACAGTATCAGGAAATATTTCATTTGTTGGATCAAAAATTCACAACTAATTTCAACGCTTATAAATTTGGGACCGTGGCAAGACGGATTCAAAGAAGGATGCGCCTGCTGAATATAGAGAATTTACAAGCTTATGTGGCTTATCTATCCAACGATGAGGCAAAACTTAAAACACTTTATAAAGATCTGCTGATTGGGGTTACTCAATTTTTTAGAGATCCAGAAGCGTTTGCAGTATTAGAATCTGAAGTGATCCCTGCTTTATTCACCCGAGCTAAAAAAACTCAAGAAATCATTCGTATTTGGGTTAATTCTTGTGCTACCGGTGAAGAGGTTTATAGTATTGCCATCTTATTGAAGAAATATGCTGACCAACATCATCTGCCGTTTTCTATCAAAATATTTGCTACGGATATTAATCCGGAATTCATTTTAAGGGCGAAAAAAGGGCAATATTCTTATCGCGAAATCGCCCAAGTACCGCCTGATTTGTTGAATCAATACTTTATAAAATTCCCAGATTATTATGAAGTCATCCCGGAAATTAAACGCCAAATATTGTTTACAAAACATAATTTACTACGAGATACGCCTTTTACAAAAATGGATTTGATATGCTGCCGTAATTTGCTGATTTATATTACGCCTAAAGAACAACAGCGGATTACCGACTTATTGCGGTTCAATTTAAATATAGGTGGTTTTTTATTTTTAGGCTCTAGCGAAGGACTTACTGCGTTGGAACCTGATCTGATGGCGACTAACCCTCTTTGGAAAATTTATAAAAAAACGAAACGCAGCCATTTTCCTTTGCATGGAATAACCCTGCACTCAAATGTTTTGGTTAAAGACAATCCCCCCGCAACCATCAACCATCCTTCGTCAGGCTCATTACCTTTGTACGCCTATAATGCAATCTTACAAGATGTTGTGTCTGCTGGTTTTATCATTGATACCTCGTATGTGCTTCTCCATAGTATCGGGAAAGCGCGCGAGCTACTCATTTTACCGGAAGGCATTCCGTCCCTAATCTTGACCAAAATTATTATTGAGGAACTGAAAGGAACCTTGATAGCAGCGTTACATCAGGCTAAAAGCAAGCTCATGTCAGTAGTCTATAAAAATATCACTATTCATCAAAACTCGGATAAGGAAAGGGCTATAAAAATGGCCGTTCATCCCATTCGTGATGTGAATGATAAAATTTCATATTATTGGATTCGTTTAGATTTTTCCAAAGCAATCACAGGCAAATCACAACCAATCACGCTGTCTGGCGCTCAAAATAGTATTCATCAACACGAGATTATTACTGCATTAGAGGAAGAACTTTCAGAAGCGCGCGTTTTGGTACAATCCTCGCTGGAAGGCATGGAAACGGTGAATGAAGAAGCACAGTCCGCTAATGAAGAGTTAATGGCCTCTAATGAAGAGTTAATGGCCTCTAATGAAGAGCTTCAGTCTACCAATGAGGAACTCCAGTCAGTCAATGAAGAATTAAATGTGGTTAATTTAGAACGTTCCAGAAAAATCGATGAAGTCATTCAAGCAAAAACTGATATTGATAATTTAATCCATGGTGCTGAAATATGTACCATTATTCTCAATAGCAATCTTGAAATTCGTATTTTTACCCCGGCCATAAAAAAAATATTCAATCTTGTAAGCCATGACATTGGACGATCCCTAGAAAATTTTAAGCACAATTTAAAGTTTGATGGCCTGATGAAGAAAACCAAAGAGGTGTTAAAAAGCAATAAACCCTATGAAATGGAGGTCGTCAACCAAAAAAATCATTGGTACTTTTTGAAAATCATCCCTTATTATTCTAGTCAACATGAAGCGGTTACCGGTGTGGTAATCACATTGACAGACATCCATACCACTAAGCTGCTACTACAAAAAAAAGAAGAAATTGAAAAAGACTTACGCTTGGCTTTGAAAACGGGTCTCATTGGAATTTGGCACTGTGATCTTGCAAGCAAAGCTTTTACCTACGACGATACCATAAAAAACATGTATGATTTAGATACGCTATCTGACATGAATCATTGGCATCAATTTATTGATAGCATTCATCGTGATGATAGAAAGCGTATAGAAGAAGCGTTTGCTGCGACCGCAACAAAGCACGAAAGTTTTGAGCAAAATTTTCGGATTACTCGTTCCGACGGCAATATTCGCTATATTTCATGCTCTGCCAATATACACCATATCCCCGCGTCAGAAGAGCACTACCTCACCGGTATTTGTTGGGATATGACAGAAAAATACTGGTTAGAAGAGAAAATCATCGATGCTGAACACCTGAATTTAGGATTAGACGCGATTACCGATGGTTGGTGGGATTGGGATCTAATTAGTAAAGAAACCTATTTAAGCCCCTTACTGAAACGGACTTTGGGTTACGAAGATCATGAACTACTCAATTCCATGGAAAGCTATGAACAGTTGATGGTGCCGGAAGACCTACAAATTTTACGGCGTAAAATGGAAAAATATCTGGCCAGTCATAGTGATCAACCCATGACTCAAGAAATCAGGTTTGTACATAAAACTGGACGTATTGTATGGATTTTATCGCGTAGAAAAGGAGTTTTGGATAAACAGCTCAAACTTATTCGCTTAGTGGGTACTTTAACAGACATCACCGCTTTGAAAGAAAACGCACGCTCTTTAGAAAAACTAGCCTACCGTGATTTTCTGACCCAAGTATCCAACCGACCTGCATTTTCAGACGCGCTCTTACGAGCTATTGCACGCGCCAATCGGAAACAAGGTCTACTTGCTGTGATATATCTTGATATCGACGATTTTAAAAAAATTAATGACCAAGCTGGACATGATTTCGGTGATGCGGTGCTATGTCAAGTTGCAACCATACTGAAAAATGCTTCACGAGCAATCGACTTCCTGGCACGACTAGGCGGTGATGAGTTTGGAGTTTTATTAGAAGACATTGTAGATACAGAAGAAGTGCGTAACATTGCAACCCGTTACCTTTCATCTTTTTCTGAGCCCTTGATGGTCAATAATATCAAAATTTCACTTACCGTCAGTATCGGTATTGCATTGTATCCTGAGCATGGAACAACGGAGCAGGATATTTTAAAGCATGCGGATAAAAATATGTATCTTGCTAAAAAACGTGGGAAAAATCAATTTGTGCTGTAAAAAATATCCATTGGTTAAATGATCATTTTCAACGCCTAAAACTTGCAGAGTTCGCATCTTTAGGCGCGATGGGTACCGCTCGCTTTTAACCAATCCCACAACACGCATACCAAGACTCACGTTGATTACCGCGATCATTCCCCTGTCGCGCATTATAAAAAAAACAACAGGATGCGACGGTGGCGACACTTATCATCCCCGTGCCAACGATTGCTACCAAAGCCGGTGTACTTAACCATAACAAAGCGATTCCTACCAGCCCAACTGCGGCAGATGAAAGCAAACCCAATACCAGGCAAGGATTCAAAGATATAAAAGGTACATCAACTTCACCCTGACTCAAGATATCATAGATGTCAGAGATATCCGGAACTGGAGTGCTTGAGTGGTCAGCAATATCTAATAAATCATTATCATCTTTAGCAAGTGCAATACCATCCGAAAACTTATCAAAACACGGGGCAAATTCACTAGGCGTAAAGTGGTATTTCTTTAGTTCCTCCTGAACAACCACATTTTCGTTTGTTGTCCTTATATACCAAAGCATAGCTTCGATAATCGGTTTTAAGGTCGCATCACATGCTGCTTTGCGATAGAACGCAATAGCACCCAGCATACGACTGTCTTGATAACGTTGATTATCGCCTTTTTCTTCTTCAACAACATTCGAAATTGTCCCATCCAGAAGTAGCGCACATACGAGAAAACCCATCGGTATATCAGACGCTTCAAAAAACTTTATTATTTTCATGAGCGTCTGCTCATCTATTTCAAAAGTAGGCGTAATCTCCTCTGGTGAAATGGGATTACTATAATACGCTTCGCGTATATTGCTCGGAAATATCCTCTCAAGGATGTATTCTGCGGGATGGCATGACGTACCATCTATATTAATTTCTCTGACCCAGGTCGGAATCCCTGAAAATGCCTCGATTAGTTCTGCGCCTGTTTTTGCACCAAGGTCATTTCTACTTAAATCAAGCCTTGTGACCGAGGACGGAATCCCTGAAAAGGCCTCCGATAGTTCTGCGCCTGTTTTTTCATAAAGCCAATTATTACTTAAATCAGGCTTGTGACCGAGGACGGAATCCCTGAAAAGGCCTCCGATAGTTCTGCGCCTGTTCTTTCAAAAAGCCAATGATCAAATACCCAGAGGCTTGTGACCGAGGGCGGAATTTCAGTAAAAGCTTTTTTAAATTCAGCGGCAGTTAGTAATGAGATCGATAAAGTATAATGATTGATCATAATTATCTCGGTTTTACGTATAACCATTACAACACAATGAGCAAATTAAGCGCAAATACCCGCAGAGCCAGATCACGAGTGACTTTAAATTAAACTTATGTTGTGATCCGATACCTCTGGGCATTGGCTTTTTTTGATGTCTACGCGCTTACAGCCCAATCTGATTTGAACAAATTAAAAACTAGAAGCGTCAAACAGATTAATTTATATTTAATGCAATGACTCATTTGATTGCAGCCTTAGCTACTTATGCCATTGAGCCTTTGAAATTATCAGCTATTCAGCTAATCGCGAGTTATTCATGAAGAAATCATAACTTGGGTTCAATAGACTCAGACCGGAAATCCGCTGGTCTTTGGTTCCAAGAAATCAGAGTCCATTTATTGTGTCGATATTGCAATTGACCCAAATGCCCTGTCCCAATTTTGAGTTGCCCTCGTGTTACTTTTGCTTCGAAGGCCCCAGGCACCAGTTTTAAGAAATAACGCAAACAACCGTTGCTGGCTACCACTAAAATATTATCGTGTTCTGCATGACATTTTACCAAATCGTCTGCAAATGCAGTCATTCTGGCAGTCACTGCTTGCTCGGTTTCAGTCCATTTTCCTAAGAGTGGCCACTGTGATTGTCGTTCCCAAGCTTCATAGTCTTCATCTCCGAAACGTTCGCGCACTTCTTGACTGGTCAAACCACTCCACAAACCATAATCCAACTCATTCAAACGCTCATCCACCTTTATTTGCAATGAACACGCCATCGCCTGCAAAGCATGTTGGGCCGTCGCACGCATCCGTTGTAAAGGCCCAGAATACACACCTGCCAACTGACAGTTTTGCTGTTTTAAAGCGAACCCTATTGCTGTGGCTTGTTCAATCCCAAATGGCACCAAAGGCAGATCATGTTGGCTGCCTACATAATAGGCCGGCTCCTGCGCATGAAAAGTATTACCATGACGAGCTAAAATAAGGTTCATGATTTCTCCAAAGAGTAGGTTGGGCCTTGGCCGAACAATGCGCTCAGCGCACGACTACTTCTTAATTGAAGCGCTACGCTTTGCTGTTGGGCCAAGGCCCAACCTACATTAAATTACATACAAAACAATGGGCTATATTTTATGATTACATGACGCGCACTTTTTGGAAGCTCTTTTGGGTCAAGGCCCAACCTACTTTGAATTTGTTAAACATTACTATGCAATCAATTCGCCTTCTTTGGCAATAACAGTTTCTACATAATCAATATCTGCCTGACTATCAATGGCGCAATGGCTGCGTCCTCGATAATCCACTTGAACGACTTTAATCGGAATGCCATGTTCCAAAGCCCGCAATTGCTCAAGTCCTTCTAATAGTTCTAATTCGGTTGCAGGCAAAGCCAAATATTGCTTCAAAGTTGCATAACGGTAGACATATAAACCGATATGACGAAATACAGGCAACAGCCCGTTCTCAGGAATTTGGCGCATAAATGGAATCATACTCTTAGAAAAATACAACGCATTCTGCGTTTTATCAAAAACCACGGTCGTACCGCCCACCGCACCATTTTGCTTTGATTGGCGCATTTGTTGATAGTGCTCCAGCGTCATGCGCACTGCCGTGGTGGCAAATTCAACCGAAGGATCAGCATGCATATAATCGATCAAGGCTTGAATAACCCAAGGCGGGGTTAACACAGCATCCCCTTGCAAATTTAAAACAATATCGGGCGTTTTGGGCAAGCTAGAAGCCGCATGGTAAGCGCGTTCTGTCCCATTTGGAATATCTTCGGGCGTCATAATCACTTGTGCCCCAAAACTTTCGGCGTGCGCTTTGATCCGTTCGTCATCCGTGGCGATATATACGCCATCTATTTTCTGAACTGCCATGGCAATCGACCAAATACGATGTAATAGGGTTTTACCCGCAATCATGGCCAATGGTTTTCCGGGTAACCGCGTTGAACCATATCTGGCTGGAATAACGATAATAGCGCTCATATTACTGACCTCTCCACTCGACGCACGATCCAAACCGCCAATCCAATCATGACTCCTAAACTCAGAATAACGCCCATATGCTGCTCCCAAGGCTCACTCACTATCCGCCAAGCCTCAGAACTATGCTGTAGAGAAAACGGAATAGCCAAGAACACATCCATCAGCGCTGAGCCTGCTACCAAACCACACGCAATACGTGTCCCAATCTGTTTGCGCAACAAACTCTGGGGTGCGGGTAAAGCCTTACGCTCCAAACGTTGCTCTGCTAATTTGGCAATAATGCCCCCTACTAACAACGCCAAAGAAGACGTCACCGGTAAATACATGCCAATTGCAACACCCAATAAAGACAAATGAAACCAACGCTCCAGACGAAGAACTCGTCTCAAGAGCACCAACAATCCAATCACGGCAGCACCTGCATTCATCACAGTCCAAGGTAATCCATGTGAAAACACAGCTCCTGTAATAGCCGCCAACATGGCTGCTGTGGGTGCTGGCAATGATTTGCTGATATCCATCCCTGGATGAGGCATAACACCCGCAATCCCGTACACATCAAACATCATTTGCATCACAGGAGGGATCACTAATGCCGAAATAACCACGCCAAACAATAACATGAACTGCTGTTTCCACGGCGTAGCACCAACCAATTGCCCTACTTTCAAATCTTGACTATTGTCGTTGGCGATCGCAGCAATCCCAGTCACGACAGAAGCAATCACAATCACCACTGCTTGGGCTGCCGCGATTTGATCAGGGCTCAAGGGCAAGGGTAAGACAGATGACATCAACGACAACAACATCCAAGCAGCAAATAAAATCCCAGCAATCACAATAGAACTTCCTGGACTTGCTGTAACGCCCACCATTCCAGAAAAATACGCGGTGATTACTGAAAAAATAAATCCAACAAGCATAATATACAAAATCACAACAGCAATAATCCCTATTCCAGCTGAACCATGAAACCCCATCTGACTAATAGGCAGCACCGTTTTGAGTAAATAAACCAGCACCAAAAGCATCAGGATAATCCCTACGACTATCACTGAGAAAGGCAAATCGCGATCCGTACGTGCTTGAGATGTTTTCTGATGGGTACGCAAAGAAGAGCGGATACTCCGAAATAAAGGTTTGAGTAACGTCATGAGCGTCCAAATGCCGGCACACAACATGGCACCAATTCCAAAATAACGTAACTCTTGATTCCACAAAGCCAATCCAGCCGCCGTGGTAGAAGGCGCATCTGACAAAAATTGTGGATAGAACGACGACAGCGTAGGCAATGCACCCAACCAAGCAATCACGGCACCTAGGCCAATACTACAGGCCATATCAAATCCCACCAAATAACCAGCACCTAGCATCGTGGCAGAAAAACCTAGTCCTACACACATAATATGGCGTTTGATGCTAAACCACCAAGTCCAGCCACTGGATAAACATTTCAAGCCAGTTTGGGCTAATTCTAATCCCGCGCCTATCAAACTCCCCCAAACGATATCGCGCAAACCTGCTTGCTCATCCTTTGAGTTCAAAACAGCAGCAATGGCCCTCCCTTCTGGAAAAGCCAAATTAGGATCGTTGACTAATATTCTTCGTAAAGGCACAGAAAATAACACGCCTAATACACCACCAGATAGGGCAATCAACACATTCGTAAGATAATCAAAATGATGCCAGTACCCGATAATAATCAGGGCTGGGATGGTATACACAATCCCCCCGGCAACAGCTTCTCCTGCTGAGGCCGCTGTTTGGACAGCGTTGTGCTCCAACACAGTCGCATTTTTAAATAGGCGTAATACCCCCATAGAAATAATCGCCGCCGGAATAGATGCTGACGCCAAGATTCCTAATTTCAATGCCAAATAAGCATTCGACATGGCCAATAACATTGCTAATACCATGCTCAAACCCATGCAGCGCCACGTCAATTCAGGAACAGAACGTGCATGCTTTTTTTTCATCATTTGTCATATCCTTCGTTTTGTATTCATTCAAGATGCGCCAAATATGACGTTTCTCTTTAGGGTCTGAATTGTCAACAGACCCTAATCTACTATTGCTGGTACCGTATTCGGGGGGCGTAACCACAGCGAATGATGACTGGTATCATAGATATCCCATTCTTGCGCAACATACTGCTCCGAAGAAACATCCAACAATAGCCATGCAAGAAAGGCGCCAACTGTTTCCGTACTTAAAAGCTCACCGGATTTTTTGAGTTGACAAAAAAATTCGTGTTTTTCAGGATCCATATAATCAGTATGACGAATAGTGGCTTGCATAGCCGTGTCTACAATACCCGGCATCACGGACGCCATCAATAACGACGGCTCGTCCAACTGCCAGCAGCGGGTTAGCATGGCTAAGGCCGCTTTTGACGTACAATACGCACCCCAACCCTTAATCGGAAAATAGGCTGCGCCAGAACCAACATGTAATACCCGAGCGTTTGTTAATTGAGGAAGCAAAATTTGGGTCAAAAAAAGTGGCGCTTCTACATTGGTGGCCATACAAGCCCGCCATTCGGTCTCTTGGATTTGAGCCATAGGAAAAATCGGATCAATAATGCCAGCATTATGAATCAATCCTAGAATTTTAGGCTGTTTAGCCAATTTATCCGCAATCTTCGCCCGCCCAGAAGCGAGGCTCACATCCGCGCAACAATATTCAATTAAAGACGACTGTTGTGCCGTATTGCGCAATGATTCCTCATTTCTTCCCACAATGAAAACTGCCTGCTGGCGCGCCACCATTTCCAAAGCCAAAGCCCGTCCCAGACCACTTCCACCACCCGTAATCACAAACATGCAATCACCTGCCTATCTTAATATTGTGTGCATCATATCAAACATGCTAGGCTAAAGGGAATCAGTTCTTAGTGGGATTATTTTGTGAAAAAAATACTTCATATTAGTTATATCTCCTGCTTTATTTTTGCAAGTAATATAAGCACCGCGAACACCGATGCAACGCAGAGTGGAACATCCGATCAATTAGTAGACCTCATCGTGGTTGAGCATGAGGGCATCTCGCCTCTACCTAAGAAAAAACTTCAAAAATTAAAGGCTGCGCAACCCAGTACTGGTACCCCTACAGTGGCCGTGCAACCTGCTGGCCCTGCAACCGTGGCTGTGCAACCTGCTGCCCCTGCAACCGTGGCGGTACAACCTGCTGCCCCTGCAACCGTGGCTGTACAACCCGCTGCCCCTGCAACCGTGGCTGTGCAACCTGCTGCCCCTGCAACCGTGGCTGTGCAACCTGCTGCCCCTGCAACCGTGGCTGTACAACCCGCTGCCCCTGCAACCGTGGCTGTGCAACCTGCTGCCCCTGCAACCGTGGCTGTGCAACCCGCTGCCCCTGCAACCGTGGCTGTGCAACCTGCTGCCCCTGCAACCGTGGCTATGCAACCCGCTGCCCCTGCAACCGTGGCTGTGCAACCTGCTGCCCCTGCAACCGTGGCTATGCAACCTGCTGCCCCTGCAACCGTGGCTATGCAACCTGCTGCCCCTGCAACCGTGGCTGTGCAACCTGCTGCCCCTGCAGTTGTTGCAGCGACTCCTAAACCAAGTGGCCCTATTGATTGTTTATATCAGTTACCACAAGCGCCCGTTTCTGAAAATGAATTGTCACTTTGGGCACAATATGCCGCACTCAAATCTTTTGAATATAGTTTCGATAAGCTAGACGATCAGTTACAAAAGCTTAAATATTGTTTTACAGATCAGGGTTGGACTGGATTTCATGATGCATTGCAACAGTCTGGTAATTTATCGGTCATCAAAAGTCAACAATTGACCGTAAGCAGTCAAATATCGGGGGATCCGGTGATTAATAAGGTCAAAGAAAATCAGTGGAGTATCAGCCTCCCGCTATCAGTGGTATATCAAAATACTCAAGAAAAATTCACTCAATCGTTGTCAGTCACATTAGTTGTCACTAAAAAAACACCGACCGAGCTGGGAATCGTTCAATTAATTGCTACGGTGAAACCTGAAACGGTTTCAGCAAGTTAGGATCCAACGCACCAAGTTTGCTTTCGCTGATGCGGACCTGGTGTGCTAAGGTTCTTAGTTCCACGTCTGGCGAAAAAAAAGTCCCTCTACTCGACATAGTCGCTATTTTTTTCTTAATCTCTGCGGTATTAGAAGCAGTTGGCAAATTACTGTTCGCGATAACATATTTTATTTCCTGTATATCCTCTTTAGATATATTAGGATTCATCAATCCAAAATAGATATCTTTATAACAATTAGTAGTATTGCTTCTATCATTCATATATTCGGAATAGCATGAAGCATCCCGCTTTGTTTTAGTAATTCTAGTTCGACATTGTTCCGTCAACAGCGAGAATTGCGTAGGATTTACCCCGAATTTATGGGCTTGGCTGATGGCAAATTCATATATTTGAGTAGGGTTTTTTGCGATACTATACCCATCTGCATTGGTGTGACCGTAATAGTATTTGTAATACCCACGTAAAGATTGTTTAGCAATAACTGTGGCGAAAAAAGCAATTGCCACCGATGAAAAGTAAACCACCTCAAAGGCGACAGGGACCAGAATGGGTAGAGCAGACGCTAAAAGACTTCCAAAAAATATCCCCCAAAACAGAGAAATTTTATGCGTTGAATGAGAGAAATAAGCACCGGCCATTGCGCCCATAGAAATCATAAAAGGAGAACAACCTGTCAACGCAATATAATTCGCGAAAAAACCTACCACTGCTGGGGTATGCAATAAAACAAAATACCCTAATCCAGCTCCCGAAACGAAGGCTATGGACACTACCGCCAAGATCACAATAGATTTTAATTGTTTGCGTCCATGAGCCAAGTGATTGAAGGCACGCAGTGCACTCATAATGGGCGTTAAAGCCACATTATCAAGCACAGCTGCGGACAAGACCCATGCAATTACTACAAAGTTTACAATCTGAAACCAACCCAAAGCAATCAAAAAAATAGTGATAGCCAGCATAAGAATGGGTCTGGTTTGATGGGAAAACTGTTTATATCCTTCCGTTGGAAATCTTCGCAGAATTTTTTCTACATGTTCCTTTTTTGTGAGAATCTGATTCGGTCTCATCAGGCGTAACCTCGCCCTCTAGGACGTAATCTAAGACTCGACATACGGACTGGTTGTTGTTTTTGAGTTTCGACACTAGGTGTTTGAGGCTGCAACCAATGCCCATCTCCGTTTTCATCTTCATAAGACAATACAATCACTTGGGTGCCTAACGTAATAAATTGTTCGTTCAACCATTTGGCAGCAGAGGGTAGCACGCGAATACAGCCATGACTCGCATTGTACTTCGGCACTTCATAGCCTGCATGAATGGTATAACCTTGGAAAAAATACATGCAATAAGGCATTTTTGTGCCGCCATGGGTTTCAACTGGATACTCACCTGACTTACAATTGATACCACGTTTGTTATACACCCTGAAAGCGCCGGTTACAGTGCGGCAGGTTCCCCCCTCCTCACACCAATCCTTTCCTCCTGACGCGCTCCCGGTCATAACACGCTTCCCTTCTACATCATAAGCAGCCCAAGCAGCTTCTTTGGGGTCAAACACAAACGTTTTATGCCCTGCAGACCGAATTTGTTTGGGAAAATAAGAGCGACCGCGTTTATCTAAGGTGTAGTGTTTGCTGTGATGGACCACCCCCATATCATCAGTAATATAGGTTGATTCATCCAATTGCACGCATCCTACAAGTGCAGTAGTCATGGCAAGCAACAACAGACAATATTTTTTTAGCATTCTCATTAATCCTCTAAACGGCGAAATTTCTTTTGCGAACTTTTATTTTGGTCACCCGATGTTTTGAGGCGTTCTGCTTCATAATCCGTATAGTTTCCTTCTATAAATACCACTTTTCCATCACCTTCAAATGCCATCAAATGAGTGCAAACCCTATCTAAAAACCAACGATCATGGGAAATCACAACTGCGGAGCCAGGGAAATTCAAAATAGCTTCTTCCAAAGCACGTAACGTTTCGATATCCAAATCATTACTGGGTTCATCTAATAACAAAACGTTCGCACCACGTTTCAATAATTTAGCCAAATGGACTCGATTGCGTTCCCCCCCAGACAGTTGACTCATTTTTTTCTGCTGATCTGAGCCTTTAAAATTAAACCGACTGACATAAGCTCTAGATGGCATCTGGAAAGAACCGACCTGCATCACATCATGCTTATCAGAAATCTCTTCCCAAACAGTATGCTGATCATTCAAATGATCGCGCATTTGATCCACATAAGCCAATTGCACCGTATCCCCCATGCGAATGGTACCTGCATCAGGCACTTCTTTTTGCATTAGCAATTTTAAAAAAGTCGATTTCCCAGCACCATTGGGACCAATAATGCCCAACACCCCCCCTTTGGGTAAAGAGAAATTCACGCCTGAGAATAATTGTTTAGAACCATACCCTTTTGCAAGATCATGCCCCTCTATAACCAAGTCGCCCAAACGCTCACCAGGCGGAATGTATATTTCATTGGTTTCGTTGCGCTTTTGGAATTCTTTTGAATTCAACTCATCAAACCGCGCCAACCTTGCCTTCGATTTTGCATGGCGACCCTTAGGCGCCATCCGCACCCATTCTAATTCCGACTTCAAGACACGTATGTGCGAAGCTTCTTGTTTTTGTTCTTGCGCTAAACGCGCTTCTTTTTGTTCAAGCCACGCAGTGTAATTACCTTTATAAGGAATCCCCTCACCGCGATCTAATTCTAAAATCCACTCAGCAGCATTATCCAGAAAATAGCGATCATGCGTTACGGCTACCACTGTTCCCGGAAAGTCCTCCAAGTATTTCTCGAGCCAAGCCACACTTTCAGCGTCCAAATGGTTGGTCGGCTCATCCAGTAATAACATATCCGGACTCGATAATAGCAAACGACATAGCGCAACGCGTCGGCGCTCTCCGCCAGACAATACATTTAAGAGTGCGTCCCACTCTGGTAGGCGTAAAGCTTGCGCTGCAATATTTAATTTACGATCTAAATCCCAGCCACCACCAGCTTCGATCGCGTGTTGCAACTCTCCTTGCTCCGTTAATAAGGTTGTCATTTCCTCATCAGTCATGGGCTCAGCAAACTTGAAGCTAATCTCATCAAAGCGCGCTAATTTGGCTTTCATGTCCTGCACAGCTTCTTCTACAATTTCACGGACCGTTTTGCTTAAATCCACAAGCGGCTCTTGCGCCAAATAGCCGATACGAATACCAGGTTGGGCACGTGCCTCTCCATCAAACTGTTGATCAACACCGGCCATAATACGTAACAAAGTTGATTTACCTGAACCATTTAATCCCAATACTCCAATTTTTGCACCGGGAATAAAACTAAGAGAGATATCTTTCAAAATCACCCGTTGATTCTCAACTATTTTCGAAACACGGTTCATGGTAAAAATATACTGGGACATAAATACTCTAAGTGAAAGGTTGCGTTGGCGCGGATAATAACAAATTCTGCTATGAAATTCATGAATTCTTGTTAGAATATCAGCAAGTCTCGCTTCCACATGGTTAAAATGAATAAAATTTTATCACAGACTAATATGATTAAACAACAATTACGGACGGGCAATGTCTTTGATAAAAAAATTTTAGACTTGTATCAAAGCGTTCCACGCGATGAATATGTCCCATTTGCATACCGGGAATTTGCCTATTCAGATATGCAAATCCCTCTTGCGCAGCAACAAAGCATGCTGACGCCACTCGAAGAAGCTGCCATTTTACAGGCATTACAATTGCAGGGTCATGAAACCGTGTTAGAAATTGGTACTGGCACAGGATTTTTTTCCAGTCTTCTCAGTCATTGCGCCAAAAGAGTCATTTCTGTAGATTATTTTGAAGAATTTACCCTGCAAGCTAAGAAAACCTGCCTGGCACATGGGCGAACTAATATTGAGTTTATCACTGGCAATGGTCATAACGGGTGGGTAAATCTCGCTCCTTATGATGTCATTATTTTTACAGGCGCTATCCAACATTTAACAGAATCGCTGAAACTTCAGCTGTGTTTGGGCGGCAAACTCTTTGCAATCGTAGGCTCCCATCCCGTCATGGCAGGTAATTTATATCGCGTAGATCACAAAAACCACTGGACCCAAGATTTGATCTTTGCAACTGACACACCCCTGCTCATTGAGAACAGTCACCACCAACGGTTTGTTTTTTAGGATTTTAGATGCCAAAGGATCTGGTACGCGCTATAAAAAGGAAACTACTCACTTTAGCATGGTTCGCGCTCATACCGTGCAAAGCTTTTTCCGTTGATTTGATGGATGTCTATCATCAAGCCTTAGATAATGATCCTCTATTCAAAGAGGCTTACAGTACTTTTTTGGCTAAAAGCGAAGCCCTGCCCCAAGCGTGGTCACAATTACTCCCTCAACTAAGCGCCGCGGCCTTGGTTGGTCGCAATCAACAGCTCATTGATGCTGGTGTGTTTACGATTCGGCAAGCTTATAACAGCAATCAGTGGAAAGCCAATGCGTCACAAGCCATCTTCAATTACCAAGCTTGGGAGCAAGTAAAACAAGCACGCGCCGGCGTTAAAGCAGCTATGGCCGAATTCAACGACGCTGCCCAGCAAATGATGCTGCGTACCTCGCACGCTTATTTGCAATTATTACTTGCCAAAGATACGTTGAGTTTTGCCCAAGCCAAAAAACGTGCAAATCAACGTCAGCTGGAACAAGCTCAAGAACGTTTTAATGTGGGATTAGATGCGATCACTGCCGTCTATGAAGCTCGCGCTGCGTACGATCAATCTACAGCGGAGGTCATTGCCGATAACAATAAATTAATGAATTTAAATCAGGATTTGAGCCGCATTACCAATCATACTTATGAACATGTGTCTCCGTTGCGAAACAATAACATTCCTTTGATTTCGCCAGAGCCCAAAATTGTTGACGAATGGATCACTACTGGATTAAAACAAAACTATAGTCTGTATTCAGCAAAATACCGCCTCCAAGCGGCCCGCGAAAGTATCAAAGCTACAGCCTCCAGCAATTGGCCAGTTTTTAGTATCCAAGGCAATATAGTCGATACTCATAATAAAAGTAACGCGCACGACGGTGGTGGTAGCACAGCTTTCGCCAATAATTTATTTATTCCTCAAGAGCAGCGCCTCGCAGCAGTCAGCTTGAATGCGAATCTACCGCTATTTCAAGGTGGATTAGTGGCGTCTAAAACGCGACAAGCAAAATACGATTTTCAGTCTTCTGGACAACAGTTAGAAAGGGTGTACCGCAATGTGGTCGTCAGCACCAATATTTACTTTAATACCATCCTAGACGGCATAGAAAAAGTAAAAGCCGACCGCCAAACAGTGATGTCACAGCAAAACTCTGTCGACAGCGTTAATGCTCAATATACAGTAGGTACACGCACGATGACCGACGTCGTCTTAGCCCAACAGCATTTATTCGAAGCGCAACAGCAATTAGCCGCAGATCAATATATATTGATTGATTCTATTTTAAATTTAAAGTATTTCGCTGGAACGCTAAGTGTTGCTGATTTAGAGGAAATCAACGCTTGGTTGGATACCACTCGAGTAGCCAAACTTGCCGTCAACAAAGCGAATCCTCTCTGTAAATTAAGCGATACCCAAAAACTCATTCGCAAAATGGAAGCATTACAATTGACCTAGGGAACAGAGGCTTCGAACCCTGGGTTGCTTCGGGCCTCGCGAAGAGATGCCTCCCATAAACACCGCTGTATTTTTGGAGCGCCAAATACCCCGAGAGATGCCAACGCACTGGCGCCAAGCCCATATTGAAGAGTTGATAAGGGACAAGATGGTAATACGCTTGTAATCAATGGCAACAGAAAACTCGGCGCAAAAAGACTGAGTATCAGCAAGGTCAAAGAAATAACCAATACTAACATTAGAAATATCGTACTATAGGCAAGGACCCATGAAAAAGAGGCATCCAATTGGACAGATTCTTGTCGCCCACGTGGACTCATCAATTCAGTTCGCATAGCTGGAGCAGCTGTTAAATCTGTTACCTTAGTATAAAAGTCTCTAGGATTCACCTTCGGATCAAGAATGATACATTGTCTAGTCCTGCTATAAAGACGTTGCTGCGTGACACGATCCTCTAAGTGGTATTGCCCTGGAAAAAGGCCTGAAATCAAAGCAGTCCACCGTTGATTAGCCATTATAATACCTCTGCCCGGAGCAGCAAGACTCGGCTTCAAAATAATTTGACCAAGCGATTGAGGTTTTTTGGAAATATGCACTAACATGCTAGCGCTATCAGCTAATTTTTCATTTAAAATACTTTGAATTTTTTCTTGATAATATCGAAGATACAGATCCACACTTGAGCGATCAACTTGGGTGTGTGCTCGACGACACTCAGATGCCAATTGATGAAAATGATAGTATCGAATCGAGTCATTTTGAAATTCGGCATAATCGATACGATGCGTGGGCGCCAAGGCTGTACCACCTGCAGGGGCTAAAAAAATATTGGCTTGTTGGTTAACTAAAGTAGATCCGAGGGGAATCAATGGCGCCTCGCCTTGAATACCATACCCTAATTCTTCAACACCTTCTTCACGCGCCGATCGTTCTGCATCATAAGGATATTCAGCATTTCCACCCGCTGTTGCAAACCCTGCTACAGCTTTTTTCCGCTGATCTAATTTTCCAGCCAAAATTTGACCCTCTTGATTTTCAGAAACAATCGCAGTTTTCCTTACACTGACATCCGCCATCATACGCCACGCAAATTTTGCTAGACTGGTATGCACACATAATTGGTGACCATTATCTGCAACAGTTATTTCCCTATCTTGCAAAGAAAATGTGCGCTGCAAACGGTGACGGATGTTTGCTGCATCAACAGCCTGTGGTAATGTCACAACCGTTGTTCCGCCCTCTGTAGACAAAACAGGTTCAAATCCTTGCTCGCCAGCACCTTTGAATGCGTCGTGTCGCCGGTATGCTGCATGATTTTCTCTTAAATGGCCAAACGAATAAAAACAAGCCTGTAAACTGTTCGTAATAAATTTGGAATAGATGGCATCACAAACTCTATCGCGTGTGGAGAGTACGATACGATTTTCTTCACGCAAGACAACTCGTTCGTCAAGCCCCAATATTGTAACCAAACGCTCTATCTCATTGCTTTCTATACAAATTTGATTATTCGCCAGGAAAGTCACTTTAGGTTTCACTGCATTTAAGAATTGTGCCGCATAACCCACACCAGCATCTAATCCATTCCCCCGTTGTGCTGGTACTTTAAAATAACCCAATCGATGTAAGATACGCTGTAATAATTGTGCAATCTTCTCTGCCTCTAGCAAGTCTGGGTCATTATATTTTGTTTGAATCGCTGAAATTAATGCATCTCGGCGTTGCTGAAGCATACGAATACGGAAAGCTTTCGCCTGTGGTGTATGCCCAGTACTATTGACAATATCTTCTATATCTTGATTACTAAATTGTTGAACGATGATTGCACCACGAGCATGGTACTCGCGTTGATTTGCAAAATATTCCTCTCCAAAAAAGTCTCGAATTTGCTTAATATTACGTGCAAACTCCAAAGTACCCGATTTCCGCTGCATCAAACCATATTTTGAATTATCACTAGCTAAAAAAAATGGCAGAATGGTGTCAGCTGTTACATTAATAGTGTCTTCATTTTGGAAACCATGAGAACGAAAACCAATACACAGCGTACCACCCAAATCAACAAAAAACACACGTTTATCACGATCCATGACAAAATTTTCGCCGTGTATATTAATTAGATCGCGATTACCTAACCAAGCATGCATCATCAAACTACAAAAAACCGGTTCTTTACTGGCAGAAGGCAGACGGTGAAAATCTTCTTTTGTACAATTGCTAGTACCAGGTAAGATAGCTGACGCTAAATATACAAAACCGCTTCGGTCTTCCACCGCAAAGATATCTGGCACTAAAATACCCGCATGTTTGCATAGTTTTGCTGCTAAAACTTCATCCCAAACCCGCCAGTTACCCTCAATCGGTGCATTCAGCGGTCTTTTAATGAGATAATCTTTTCCTGTGCGCCGATCTCTCCCAACAAAACCAGGGCACATCCCCCCCTTTTTTTCTTTTTCGGTTTTTTTTATATACGATTCTAAACGTTCAGATTGCGTGATCTCTCTTTCAGAGGTGCGCATACGAGTCATTCTCAAAAAATAATTTCCTATATTTTATCATCATGTGTTTTTTTTATCCACATATATGTGGGGGGTTGTCTTACCTGAGAAATATATTACCGGTGAATTACTTCCGCCGTCTTAATAATGATTGGCCAATTGTGCTATACTGCGAAACTTGATTTGGCCTTGCCATAAATGCTTACTACTTCAAATTGGTTATATTATGACGCAACCTTCCGCTGTTGAAAAAAAATTGCTGCATTATATTGGCAAGGGTATTGCTGATTTTAATATGATCCAAGCCGGAGACCGTGTAATGGTCTGCTTATCCGGTGGCAAAGACTCCTTTACTTTACTCAGCATTCTAGAGCTGTTACGCCAGCGTTCAAAGCAAAAATTCAGTATTTTCGCTTTTACCCTCGATCAATCACAGCCCGGATGGAACGATAAGGCGTTGCATCAATGGCTTCAAGAGCGCAGTATTCCTTATGAAGTCCTGACTCGCGATACTTACAGCATTGTAAAAGAAAAAATTCCTGAAGGTAAAACCTATTGTTCATTATGTTCGCGTTTACGGCGTGGTATTATTTATCGCTATGCAGAAGAAAATGGGTATACAAAAATTGCGTTGGGTCATCATCGAGATGATTTAATCCGCACCTTAATGATGTCCATATTATATAACGGTGATATCCGCTCCATGCCACCGAAATTATTAAGTGACAATAAAAAACATATTGTAATTCGCCCTATGTGTTATGTTCAAGAACGCGATATTATAACGTATGCTATGGAGCAACAGTATCCTATCATTCCATGTACTTTATGTGGTTCACAGGATAATTTAGCCCGCAAACGCGTAGGGAAACTCATTGATCAATTAGCCATAGAGAACCCCAAGGTCCCGAGTAATATTTTACACGCACTGCAAAGTATCAAACCAAGTCAACTCATGGATCAAGAGTTTTGGAATTTTAGAGAATTAGAACAAGAACTATCCAATGGGTCCAAAACACCCCATCAACCTATTACACTCAATGAGGATAATACTTATGATGAACTCAGAGCTGACGAACACATTACGTAAAATTCGTATTTATCGTAAACGTCAATTAAGATTTGACTTTACTGCAGCGATTGTCGTTTTTTTAATTGCCATTCCTTTGTGCTTAGGTATTGCATTAGCCTCAGGCGCGCCACTGTTATCCGGCATTTTAAGCGGCATTATCGGTGGATGCATTGTGGGCGCTTTAAGTGGTTCCCACGTCAGTGTGGCAGGACCCGCTGCGGGCATGTGCGCTGTCGTGCTTGCCGTGATTACTCAATTAGGTGGCTTCAACGTTTTTTTATTGGCCTTGTTTATCGCGGGAATTTATCAAATCATCGCTGGGCTGCTCCGAGCTGGGTTTATCGCTGACTATGTCCCTTCTAATGTTATTCAAGGTTTATTAGCTGCAGTAGGATTGCTCATTATTGTCAAACAAATTCCTCTGGCTTTTACTCTGTCACACTCTATTGCCTCGCTAAAAACTGAATTATTAGATATATCGAATGGTTTTTCTTTAGAGCCTTTAAGAGAAGTCAGTATTCACATCAATACGGGAGCGGTTATATTGTCGCTCAGTGCTTTGATGATTTTAATCTTGGTAGACAACACAAAAAACCGTTGGATTCGTTCATTCCCTGGGCCTTTTGTTGTCGTAGTGATGGGCATCATATTAAACGAACTCTTTTTATTATCAGGTTCCTCCTTTGCGCAAATTGGACCACATTTGGTGAACATCCCAAAACACGCAGGACTCGGAGATTTTCTAGCACAAATGCAATCTCCAGATTGGTCTGCATTGAAAAACCCCCATGTCTACGTTCTGGCTTTTTTAATTAGTACAGTCGCTTCTTTAGAGAATTTATTAAATATCAAAGCGGGAGAACGCTTAGATATCAAAAGACGGTATTGCTCTAAAGATCGCGAGCTCATAGCTCAGGGTGTAGGCAATATGGTAGCAGGTTTAGTTGGGGGCATCCCGATTACCGCAGTTATTGTCCGAACTTCGGTTAACATTCAGGCTGGTGCCAAAACTAAAATAGCCTCCATTTTTCATGGCGCATTCATTTTATTTGCAATGATGCTCATCCCCGATGCGTTAAACAAAATCCCTTTATCATCCTTGGCTGGTGTTTTAATTTATACGGGCTATAAACTCACAAAACCTAGCATGTATATTGCCATGTATCGACAAGGATTAGATCGATTTATTCCTTTCCTTATCACCGTGGTTTCTATTCTCTGCTTCAATTTGTTAATAGGAATTCTGGCCGGATTATTCATCAGCTTATTTTTTATTCTCAAATCCAACAGTGAAGTACGTTTGGATATCATCAAAGAGCATTATCCCAAAGGAGCCATCAGTCGTTTGATTCTGCCGCAGCAAACAACTTTTCTCAACAAAGCATCTCTTTTAGCCGAATTAGACTCCATTCCTAGAAATTCCGAATTGATTATTGATGCGCGATACTCCGAATATATTGATAAAGAAATCATTGAATTCATTAAAGAATTTAGGACTGAACATGCGCCTCACAAGCGCATTTCTCTCAATTTAATTGGATTCAAAGACCATTACCAAATTCATGATTATATTGATTTCATCAATGTCACCACATACGACGTACAATCAACACTCACTCCGCAACAAGCATTGCTACTACTTCAAGAAGGCAATACACGCTTCAAATTAGATAAATGTATCCATCGCAGCTTTAAAACGGATATTGAACACACAGCTAGCACGCAACATCCCATTGCAGTGGTGTTAGGCTGCATTGACTCCAGAGTCCCTGTAGAAACTATTTTTGATATGAGTTTCGGGGATTTATTTTGTATCCGGGTTGCCGGCAATGTGGTGAATGACGATATCTTGGCCAGTATGGAATATGCATGCAATGTCGTCCGGGCAAAATTGATTGTAGTGCTGGGGCATAGCGGATGTGGGGCAATCCAAGCGGCCTGTGATGATGTCAAAAAAGGCTTCATCACGCAATTACTGGCTAAAATCAAACCTGCCATTGCTGCTGAAACTTGTACTCAACACGACCGAACTGGCAAAAACCATGAATTTGTGCACACAGTAACTCAGTTAAACATCGCCAATACAATTCATAGCATTTATCATGAAAGCCCTATTTTAGGTGATATGATTGACAAAGAAGAAATTGGCATCGTGGGCGCGCTTTATGATATTAATAGCGGCAATGTGGCTTTTCAAGACTTTTCACCGCTTATCAATCAATTGGATACCACTGGTGCCTCACAGTTGAATGAAAAATTAGGCAAAACCATCACGGCAGCAAAGAGGATGATGCCGCATGCGCCGTGATAATCTATCAAAATAAAAAAATGTTCTTGGAGAAAACAATGCGCGCTAGTCAAGCCTATATTAAAACACTAAAAGAAACGCCGAATGATGCAGAAATAATTTCCCATCAATTAATGCTTAGAGCTGGTATGATTCGTAAGCTTGGCTCAGGCTTATATACCTGGCTGCCGTTGGGGTTACGTGTTTTGCGCAAAGTAGAACAAATTGTACGGACTGAAATGAATCGCATAGGCGCTATGGAGTTACTCATGCCTGCTGTACAACCTGCCGAGTTATGGCAAGAAACTGGTCGGTGGGAAACGTTTGGTAATCAGCTATTGACCATGCAAGATTCGAATGATCGCGCGTATTGTTTTGGTCCAACCCATGAAGAAGTCATTACCGATTTAATGCGGCAAGAAGTCCAATCTTATAAAGAACTACCTTTGACGTTTTATCAAATTCAGACCAAATTTCGCGACGAAATCCGACCCCGTTTTGGCGTCATGCGCGCCCGGGAATTTCTCATGAAAGATGCCTACTCTTTCCATCTTGATCACGCAAGTTTACAAGAAACCTATCAACAAATGTATGCTGCCTATAGCAGGGTTTTTGATCGCATGGGTTTGCAATACCGAGCCGTTGAAGCTGATACCGGAGCCATTGGAGGCGCGGTATCCCATGAATTCCAAGTACTTGCTGACGCAGGGGAAGATGTTATTTTCTACAGCAATCAGGGAACTTATGCAGCCAATGTTGAGCAAGCTACTAGCCTGACGCCCTCTCCTGCCATGCTACAGAATGAGCATCAAGCGCAATTAATAGACACCCAAGGAAAAAAGACTATTGAGGATCTAGCCGCATATTTAAACATTGAGCCCAAGCAAACAGTAAAAACCTTAATAGTTGCAGGCCGAGAACAGCCATGGGTGGCATTGGTTCTCTGCGGAGAAGATGAAGTAAATCCGGTTAAAGCGGCTAAACATCCTTGGGTAGAGAGCCCTTTACGTTTTGCAACCGAAGAAGAGATTCAACATGATTTAAAACTACCCTTCGGCTTTGTAGGGCCTCTGGCTTTGTCGATTCCAATGGTGGTGGATCATCATGCTGCTGCGATGTCCGACTTTGTCTGTGGCGCAAATCAAATTGATAAACACTATCAACATGCCCATTGGGTATCTACATCCTCTTTACACGAACATGCAGATTTACGAACGGTCAGAGTTGGCGACGCTAGCCCAGACGGTCAAGGCACACTGCAAGCCTGTCGTGGCATCGAAGTAGGTCATATTTTCCAATTAGGAGATAAATATGCAGAAGCGATGCATGCTGTAGTCACGCATGAAACAGGACAAAAACAAGCTATGATCATGGGCTGTTATGGGTTGGGCGTTTCCAGAATGGTTGCTGCAGCGATTGAGCAGCTCCATGATGAGCGCGGAATCCTGTGGCCTATGGCGTTAGCACCCTATCAATTAGTGTTGATTCCTATCAATGCAAACCGCTGTCCGGAAGTCAAAGAACAAATGGAGGTCCTCTATCAACGCTGCCAGAACTTAGGCATTGATGTGTTATTAGATGATCGCAATGAACGGCCAGGCGTGCTCTTTGCTGATGCTGATTTGATTGGGATCCCGCATCGTTTGGTGATCTCAGACCGTCATTTGGCGCAAAATCAAATAGAGTACAAAGCTCGCAATCAAGACACGCCGGATCTATTGGATTTAAGTACTTTGGATCAATGGTTGACCACTACTTTTTTATCTGGCAATACTAAATGAATAATGCCGTCAGTTGGAAGACTTTCCATCCCCTCATCTGGATAGTCGCCACTGCCTTTACGTTATTACAATTTACATTGCAATTATCCTCGGCCGTTGTCATTAATGTGATCATGCGCGATATGCATCTCAGCGCATTAACTGGCGGCCTCTTAAGCGGATTATTTTACGTCATCTATACTGGCTTACAAATCCCCGCCGGCATCCTATGTGATCATTTCAATCCCCGCCCTATTCTGTGTACCTGTGCCTGTATTTGCGCAGCAGGATGCTTGGTATTTGCCTCCAGCCATCATTTATTGGGCTTGTATTGCGGCCGCGGATTGATAGCAATTGGCTCCGCATTTTCTTTTGTATGTTTGACTCACTTAGTTCGTGAACATTATCCGAAGCGTTTGTTTACTGTATTAATCGGAACAACCGAAACCTTGAGTTTTCTAGCTGCTATTTTTGGCATTATCGGACTGGGGGCACTGGTCAATCACTCTGGCTGGCGCGAATTCATGCAAGGCGCCGCGCTCATGGCTTTGATATGTGGGATAGTATGTTGGCATTTCATTCCGCAACACAGTCTCTTGTCGCAAAATGGGCACATCGACCGGTCTCGTATCCTGTCGGTGCTAACAAATACGCCTATATGGCTAAATGGCTTATGTGTGGGCTTAACTTTTTTATTAGTCACCGTTTTTGGGGGATTATGGGCCCCGCCTTTTTTACAAATGAAATTACAATGCACGTTGGAACAAGCCAGCAATATTGATGCTATTTTTATTTTGGGCGTGGGTCTTTCCTGCCCAATTTTTGGCTATCTCGCCAATAAGGTATCCTCAAGAAAACGGCTCATGGTATCAGGTAATCTTTTGAGTGCGTTCGTATTGGTTTTGATTCTCTACCTCCCTATCCATCAGATTAGCCTCATGACTGGCATGATGTTCTTTTTAGGCCTGATCTCTGGCGCCTATATCTTAGGTTATACCTTTGCCAATGAACTAGCACCACCCAATACTTTATCCACGACAACTGGGTTTACCAACACGCTGGCTTTGGTCTTGACGCCCATTTTGCAACCGTGGATTGGCCATATCATAGACGTACTCCATATCGGGCGAGGACTCGAATTACGTGATTATCAACATGCTTTGTCCATCTTACCCATTTGTATTCTCATCGCAATCGTGTGTCTGGCTGGGATTAAAATGCCAGGCTCGACTCTGTCCCGTTAATTCGAACTGGAAGGTTAAATATTTAGCATATGTAATTTTTTATGTTAAAATAGTAGACTAATATAGCAATGTAGAAAAACGAAATTTATGAAAAACTGGTTGCTGCTAGGATTACTCTGTATCACATCACCTATATATGCTGACGGCGGAATGGAGCGTCTTTTTTATGATGTCCGCGGAATGGACCATCTTTTTTTAAGAATAACCATTAAAAACAACACACCCAATGCGTGTGCACTCATAAAAAAGCAGTTAGATCACGGGTTCATCAGCAACTTAATCCTTATGACAGACAAAATCCCCGCTGGGCTTGAAAGTTCTTTATTAATTTATGGAAATCCCCTGTACGGTTCGGATATTACATTATCTTATTTTTGCGGCGATAATCGGTTTATTAGATTTCAATCACAAAGAGAAGCTGTTATACGCGGCGCGTATACGAAAGGGTTTATAGAGAGCGCTATCAATATGGATGCAACTTATGATGCCTTACCTGGCGACCTAACTATCTTTGGCGACCAACCTGGCTCTGTTTATTGGACTTTATACTAAAATCAGAGTTCTCACGTTGAGTACCCATTACTCTGGAACCAAATGATTCTATATTAGGGCAATGATATGGACTCATCCTCCCTTTTAAGCGGTCTGCTTATCCCCCCGACCCGTGTTATGGTGACTTCACTTGCGAGGAGTCTATGTCACGAGAGTCCCGACAATCTTCTTTAGGTACTTCTTCACCACCTTTTTTTATTGCTTGCAATTTGGCTTTCCGATCGATTGACGCTTCACTAGGACTGGCTATGACTGATGCGTATGATGCCCTAGCAGGTTTTTCTCGACGACTTACCTCGGATGTATAAAAATCACTTGGATTCGAAGGATTAAACTCCTTTGTATTTCCTTCCACTTTGGTCACAAGCTTTTGTATGTCATCACATTTGTATGCAACAGCTTCTTGCAAACCTAGCGCATCATCTCCTCGTAACTTGTCAGTTGTACAAGCACTTTTCAGCATTGAAAGCCCCTCACAAAAAGCATTATAGGGTTGCAAGGGTGAATTATCTATCTCTTCACCATTTTTTATTGCTCGGTCATTAAGGTAATGATGTACTCCACTTGCTGTCTCAGCAATAGTGTGATAATCAGCGCGTTGAAATGTAGAAATAACTAGTACGCCAGCAAGCTCCTTGAAATTTTTATCATCAGCAAGCCAAGTGTCAGGACTGTCGCCTGTGGCGCATAAACCATCAACAGCAGCCATTGTGAGAGGGCAGGTTCCAGACGTGTGAGCTCTCACTGGAACGTTCCCCGCAACCGCAGCACCAATCCATGAGAGATGTTCTCCTGTAACATGTTTTCTAAAGTATCTTGAGTCCATTGATTTTTGTGGTAGCTTATCAACTTCTTCCGACTCTGCTGACGCAGAGGAAACATCCTCCTGCTCTGCATGTATCATTTTTTCTGCCGGGATAGCTGCGGCGGCTATTGGATCGATACCATCCTTAGCTCGTGCAGTATAAACATCACCTATTGGCGCAGCGAGTCTACTTTTCATGATTTCTTGGATTTTATCATCCATTAATTGTTGCGCTGGCGTTTCAGGTGTATGTGGGGGCACTACCCAGGAAGCATGAATGGCTCTGTAACCCATTGCGGTACCTATTGTTTCAATTGAGCTTGCCAATTTTTGTGGCGAGATAGTTGCCGGATCTGCTGCTAAGAAGACTTTAAATTTCTGTGCTGCAGTGATTCCTTTTGCTGAGTCATTTTGAAATCCACCTCTAGACATTTCAGACGAGCCCCCTAACATCCACTCAATTGCTTCGTCTGGCATACTGAGGAATTGCTCTTTCATTTTATCGTGGATAACGTGCAATTGATTAACAACCGCCTCACTAGGATGCCTTCCAGCTAAACGACAAACCTTTTTGATGTCATCATTTATCTGCTGAATATCGTCCAATCCACCGTACTTAGCAGCCACTCTTCTTCTTACAATAGTTGATGATTTCTCACTACCCTCTCGATCAATAATCTCATTTACTACTCTTTTTCGAATTGACATAATTCCTCCCTTAATTTTTGTCTGTCATCTATTCTTAATCAAAATTTATGGGTTAATATTTGGCATATGATTTAATTTTAGCACACAAAGATGGATGTTGCTGTAAGGCCTTTGGGGGCCGAGTTGCCTCATAAAAAATGTGGGTGGGGGTAAAGATACCCTCAATTTCAGGAAAGTTGTCGCCTCTGAGTTAAATTAATTCTAAGCGGGGTGGTTGGAGTTCCTGATGAGACAAGTCACAAAATATACAGATGCAATCAAAGCAAGCGTTTTATCTAAAGCATTAGCACCTAATGCACCAAGTGTAATAGAGTTGGCCAAAGAATTTAATATCCCTTCGCCTACTGTTTACTCATGGATGCATGATATGAAAAAGAAGAATAATCAGATGGCCACTTAGCTTCAAGAATGGCGTACTACGCTGGCAGAAGCTGCAGGTTCTTGTGCAAGTAACCTATTAAGTTTATCAGTCAATAGCGTGCCTAATTGAGGTTTGTATAGAATGTAGTTATCATAAAAATAATTATCAATTATTCTTAAAACCCTTACATGCTCTGCTTTTAGAGCCAGTTTTATGGCTCTATAGTTTCCGCTAGCAGGGTCAGATCGCTTATCTCGTAGTAACATATCAACTATGGTTTCAAACCCTTTATATGCTGCCATGTGCAAAGCGTGGCAACGCGTTTCAAAAGCATTAATAGCATAATCTTTGGCCAATGGATCACATGCTACAGGGTCTGCTCTACGATCATTCAGTAGAATTTGTACAACCTCTTCAGCTCCATTGCTCGCCGCCTCTTGTAAGGCGCTATCTAACTCCTCTTGTGAACATTCTGTGTTTAATTCTCGCCAAACAAGAGGGATGTTATTTGTTTTAACCGCGCTTAATAATGTCATTTTCGTTTCCCACCCTAAGAATACAAGCAAATTATAACATATATTTTATCAAGTAGGTTTAATATAAGTCAAATAAGTTTGGTTTTTCGCAGCGATTCCTGCTTAAATTGCATCCCAGCTTAAAAAAGACAGGTGTGACTTAAATTCAATCAAAAACAGCTTTGCTATCAGTAAAATCCTTTTTTCAACCCAAAGGGTATGCTCTCTTTTTTATCCGAAGAGCATTTGTAATCAATAAAATCCAAGAGCAATGTATTTTTATCGTTCTTAACCTTCAGCACTTATAGTCCAGGTCAACAGATCTTAATTACAGTTTCTTTCCTACGGCTTGAATATGCTGTAACAATTTTGGATTATCAATCCCATGATATAAAACTAAATCAACTTTCCAAGGTAAGAGTAAATCATCGATGTCATTTTCAATTTTGAGCTTATCAGTCAAATTTAAATCATTTCCCAGCAAACATAAATCAATATCAGAGTTCTCACGATTAGTACCCATTGCTCTGGAACCAAATAAAATAACTGATTCTATATTACTATATCGACCGAAAAGACATCTGAGCTTGTTAAAAACTTCTGGTGGTAACGGGATAGCACTAGATTTGGGCATATATATCTGACAGTGTCTTTAGGAGGTCATTAAATAACAAGCAATATTGCTGACAAATCTTGCTTTCAATTTCGTTCGCAATTTGCAAATTATAGGTGTGAGAAGTTTGATTTCGGCTTTGGATCATTTCCATCCATCCTTCACCGTCTTGGATTAGATTAAATTTAAAGGCTTCTCGTGTTGCATCACGTGACCCCGTAATGGCTGTATTACCTTGATAGGTAAAATAATCTTTTAGGGTATTCCACGCCAATTCATGGGTGAATTCAAAAGTTTGGATTAGGCCTTGTTTTTCTAGATAAGACAATTTTCTTTGCTGAGATAATTCGACAGCATCGTTTAATTGCCCCAGTGCTTTGGTATAGTTTTCCAAACGCTGTGCCCATCGTGGGGTTTGTGATGTAGTCATAGTAATATTTTTACCAGTAGTTTAAAAAACTTACGCTTTTAAAAACAGCTTATTTTATAGCATGTATTTTTTATTTTGACCATACGTGCCAAAGTCTAGTACAGCGCCACTTGATTTTGTCTCAGGAAAGTGATACCCAAACGAGTATAAAATGTGGATGAAAACTGGGGTGAGACAAAATCAAGTTAACGCTGTATTAACTTTTCTTCTTAGGTCGACGCTTAGCCCGCTTCAGCAACCGGGCGCGATGTTTTACTTGGCGGTCAGTTAAGATGTTTTTCTTATCTTTGAAGGGATTCACATTGCCTTTGAATTCGAGTTTCACAGGCGTGCCCACTAAGCCTAATTGCTCAGTAAATCCTTTGCTCAAATACCGCTTATAGGTATCCGGCAACGCAGCTAATTGGTTGCCATGAATCACAATGATTGGCGGATTATGTCCACCCGAATGCGCATAACGTAATTTAATACGCCGACCATTCACCAATGGTGGAGCATGTTGGGCAGTGAGGTCATTTAATAGTCGTGTTAATTTTGGTGTAGCCAAGGTTTGGATAGCAGACGCGTAAGCATCCAAAATATCTTTAAATAATAGACCGACCCCACTGCCGTGCAACGCTGAAATAAACCGCGTTTTGGCAAAATTAGCAAATTGTAAACGTCTCTCTAAAGTATTCCGCACTAACTCTTTTTGCTCTTCGTCCAAACCATCCCATTTGTTCACCACAATCACCAAAGCTTTGCCCGCTTCAATAATAAATCCTAACAAATGCATATCTTGCTCAGTCAATCCCTCACTCGCATCCAATAGCAATAAGCAAACTTGCGAGGATTTAATAGATTGCAAGGTTTTGATAATAGAAAACTTTTCAATCTTTTCATCCACGCGCGAGCGCCGTCGAATCCCGGCCGTATCAATCAAAGTATAAGCGTGATCATCTCGGGTAAAAGGAATAGAAATACTATCGCGGGTCGTACCAGGCATGTCGTACACTACGACCCGGTCTTCACCTAAAATTCGGTTAATCAAAGTCGATTTTCCGACGTTAGGTCGTCCTACAAATGCAATGGCAATCCCAGAATCCTCAGGTAATACATTCGATTCTATCAGATTAAATTGCTCAGTACTGGCCTCTAACAAAGCGCTTATGCCACGTCCATGACTAGCGGAGATACCAAATAAAGGTCCAAGATTTAACGATTGAAAATCTGCGCAAGCAACTTCCTCGTGTAAACCATCAACTTTGTTCACGACCAAAAAAATAGGTTTGCTGAGTTTGCGCAACCGCGTAGCAATATCTTGATCCACGGCCGTTAATCCTGCACGCGCGTCGACCAAAAAGAAAATGATATCGGCTTCTTCCAAAGCTTGTGCTGATTGTTTCGCCATCAAAGCATCAATAGCGACATCCTCAACCCCAACGCCTCCCGTATCCACCACGATGAATGCCTTGTCTTCAAATAAGACATTTCCATATAAGCGATCTCGGGTCAAACCCGGAAAGTCCGCAACCAAGGCGTCTTGCGTGCGGGTTAAGCGGTTAAACAGGGTCGATTTACCGACATTTGGTCTACCGACCAGTGCAATAATAGGAATCATGATACGGACTTCACTTGATAAGCATGCAAAACACCGTCAGCAGTCATAACTAAAATACGACCGAAAGAGACCTCAGGAGAAATATAAATAGGCGCACCGACTTCTTCTCGCCCGATTGGCGCACCATTTGATTTGGCTAGCACATGTAACCGCCCGCTTTTATCACCCACAATGACCTTGGAACCTAACAATACCGGCTCCGTCAAACCATTGCCTTTCAAAGCAGTTTGTTTCCATTTGACTTGCCCAGATGACAATTGATATGCCCAAAGAACATCATGGCTATCTGTGACATACAAAACATCCTCATCCATTGCCATGTTTTTATAGACTGAGGCTTGTTTAGACCAAACAAATTGCCCGTTGCTCACATCAAAAGCGCCGATAAATCCTTGATAACTGGCCATATAGAGCCATTGGTTCCGCATCAGCGGATCCGCATCAATATCTACTAAACGCTCGACATCACTCGCTCCATTAGCATAAGCAATGCCTCGTTGCCAAATAATGCGGCCTTTTTCCAAATCCACTGCATCTAATTTTCCATCAGAATATCCAACCAAAGCAGTATTCCCGACCACCAAGGGAGAAGAGCTCGCTTTTAAGATCAAACTCGGGGTACCATGTTCGACCACCCAAAGTTTTTTACCCGTCGTCAGATCTAATGCAAATAAATGGCCATCCATGGTCTTCACAATGACGGATTGTCGAGTTATCGCTGCTTTGGCCAGCACCTCACTTGCTACCGACGTTTCCCACAATAAGCGACCATCAAATTGAGACAAGGCTACCACGGCACCATTGTCGGTACTCACGATGACTTTACCGTGTGCTACGCTAGGGCCAGAAACAATGCCATGCGGTAATGGAGTGGTCCACAAAATCTTACCGTGACCTTGCGATAAAGCTGTCACTCTGCCACTGGTATCTGCAGTATAAATTTTCTGCCCAACTGTGGCCGGTTTCAATTTATAGTACGTAGGGGTTTGATGTGATTGGCCAATTTTAGCCGACCAGATCCTATGCAGGGTAACTTTAGATTGAATCGCTGGCAGTGGCTTGGGTTGCAATGTATTATCTTTACCTAAAATATAATCATCAACATAACCACAGGATTGTAATCCCAATCCACACAACCCCACCATGATCATTTTACAAAAAAAACGCATGCTATCTCACTTACGACAAAGAATGTGCGGTTTGCACAGGGGTTAATGAAGCATGAAGATTATGGCGCTTCATCTCTAAAAATACATTATTGATACCAGATTTTTCTGTATCAGATTTTGCTGCTTGATATTCGTGATCTGCTTTTTGTAATTTGCTTTGGGCATAAAAAATATCGCCCCGTAATTCAGTTCGCAAAGAACTATAATTTGAGTTTTTAACCCGGTCTAGCTCTTGCAATGCAGAGTCATAGGCTTTTTCAAAAATCAAAATACGTGCCAAACGCAGACGAGCCACATCCGCCAAGACATCAAATTTAGAGTGGTCAGTTACCGCTTGCAAAGCTAGTTTGGCTTGCGCGTACTCTCCCGCAACCAAAAACAATTTGGCTTGAATCAAACGTGCTGTATCCGCATAGACCGTATCAGAATACTGACTCACCAGCTGCTGCGCGTAAGCCTGCACTGACTCAGACTCTTGACTGGAAAAGGCCACCATCAAATGTTCATAAGCATTGGAAGCATCCTCAAGATGTTTATGTTGATGCCACTGCCAATATCGGCCTCCAGATATCAACAACAACACGACACTCAGCGTGGTCACAAGGACCCGATGGTGACGTTTCCACCATTTTTTAAGCATTTCAATTTGTTCTACTTCTGTCATATAAACAGTAGACATACTTCTCTCCTAATTGCGCCATCCGAGCCACACGTAAGCAAATGAAACATTTATGGGTTAGCGCAGCAGTCGCCGAGTATCTATAAGAGGATGTTCAACAATCTGTGTCATCCCCGCCTACGCGGAAATGACACGGCCCTTTGAATACACTCAACATTTCCGCTACCTGGTGGTCACGGCTCGGATTAGCTTGGCCAAACTCGTAATGCTTCTACCAATTCATTTTTTGGCACTTTTTTTTGCGTACCATCTAATAAATCCTTAATACTCACTGCACTTTCTTGTGCTTCATTTTCGCCCAAAATAAGCGCAAAACGCGCTCCGCTTCTATCTGCATGTTTAAATTGAGCTTTCATACGCCCTTGGCCTAGATAGACCACTACTTTCCAATCTGCAGCACGCAAACACTCGGCAATCGCCAACGCTTGGATTTGATACTGCTCACCATCTGTGATCACGAATATATCTGTTTTTTCTACAGAATTTGACGTACCCATGGTTTCCAACAATAGCAATAAGCGTTCTACTCCCAGCGCCAATCCGACCGCTGGCGTAGCCTGTCCACCTAATTGTTCCACCAATATATCGTAACGCCCACCCGCACACACTGTCGCTTGCGCGCCCAAACGGTCGCTTACCCATTCAAATACAGTATGCCCGTAATAATCCAACCCCCTAACTAAAGTAGGATTAATCTGGAAAGGAATATTTAATGCAGTCAAGCCAGCTTGTAAGTCCGAAAAATGTTGCCGACTGGCTTCGCTCAAACTGTCAATTAATTTAGGTGCTCCTGCAATAATATCGCGCAAAGCAGGGTTTTTGCTATCTAAAATACGAATGGGACTGCGGTGCAAACGTCGCTGGCACTCTTCATCCAAATCAGCTGAATACTGTGAAAAATAATCAATTAATTTCTGACGGTACACTTGCCGCTCTTCCAATACACCCAAAGTATTAATTTGTAATTGCAGCGTTTGCTCAATGCCTAACAGGGCCCATAGCCGGTGACACATAAGCATCAACTCAAGCTCAATCCCAACCCCAGAAAAACCCAGTGCCTCCACACCAAACTGATGAAACTGACGGTAGCGACCTTTTTGCGGCTTCTCATGGCGAAACATGGGGCCATTGTACCAGAGTTTTTGTTGCTGATTATGCAATAGTCCATGCTCAAGGCAAGCACGCAGACAACCCGCCGTGCCTTCAGGCCGCATGCTTAATGATTCTTGATTTAAATCGTTAAAACTATACATTTCTTTTTCAACGATATCGGTGACAGCGCCAATGGTTCGCTTGAACAAAGCCGTATTTTCTAAAATAGGAAACCGAATTTCTTGGTAACCGTAAGTACGCATACACTGCGCAAATAGTTGCTCTACTCTCTGCCACTTAACTGTTTCATCAGGTAACAGATCATTCATCCCACGAATGGCTTGAATGCGTTCTATCACTGTTGATCTCCTACTGCCAGTTCTTGTGATTCCGCAGAAGAAAGCAAAGAACGCATTTTAGACAAATCAGTTAAACGCACCTCTGGAACAGGAGTAACCGGTTGTTCCAACGCTTGCTGCTCTAGTTTCGCAGGCAAAATTTGCTCATTTTCTCGGCTAGACTCCCACCACATACCTACAGCAACCAATACGCCTAAACTCAATAGAATGGTCACCCAACGAATAACATATTCCGCGCGATTATTTTGTCTACGACTTTGCCACAATGTTCTTTCTGATTTGCTTTCATCTGAATACAGTGAATTAAACGTATTGAGTAAAGGCTCAGCTGGAACACCCAATAATTTTGCATAAGCCCGCAAATAGCCTTTTATAAACACAGGCTCAGGCATTTTTTCATAATCATCAGCTTCAAGTAATTCAATGACCCTTACCCGCAAATGCAATTTGCCAGCAACATATTCAGGAGAATAGTCTCGTAATACCCGTTGCGCCGCCAACTGTGCGCCCGGTTTTTCTTGAACGATCAGTATTTCTTCATTCAATGTGCTCGTGATGCTCATGGTTTTCCTATCAATATAAATGGTGGTTATTATTACTCGAACTGACTATTATAGCAACTATGTTGGTACGCGCATATAGTCAGATACGGACTGAGCTTCGATTGGGTTGGCTTGTTGATTAAATGGGGCTTTCTTAAATCCCGAAAATTTTTGAATGCCAAGAAATGTTGCCGGATATTCATCAACCAAGAAAGTATCTGTTAACGGTTCAGTTGATTGAAAGAAAGGTGCTATTTCTTCTGGCTGTTCTGATGCGATAATCAATACACCTGTATCACGCAGGCGAGTCATACAAGCACTTGCAAATAAAAAAAGTATTTTTTTTTCTATTTCGGCTCGTAGCTCCCAAAAAAACTTATTGACTTTCGGGTTTTCGTGATATGGAAATACATTGTGAAGATTAAGACGAAAAAAATTGATGACGGAGCGATCAACCATTAAAATATCGACTTGTTGTTGGTTAGGCAGCTCATTATCCAGATAAGCTAAAAAATCTGCCTTTGCGCGCTCCAATATTTCGGTCTCAATACTACTTTTTTTGGCTGCAAACGCCTCTTCGCTGATACCGCCATCTCTGAAGTGAGTATCGTGCACTGAATGTTGCGGACTAGAATGATGAAATTCATTTTTATGCCCAAACCACTCCACATGATTTTCACGACAATAAGCATCAAATCTTGCGCAATCAAGAGGGTTCGATTTTTCAGCACCAATCACCAGCATGTTTTTAAGTGGTCTATCTATTTTTTTAAACATAGTGGCATAAAAACAGTGATATTGTGTTCTTTGTTCAACTACGGCTTCATTGCAAAAAGTGAACGATTGTCTAAATTGACCCCGTAGAATGGCAGCACAAAAAGCATATAAGCCTGCAAACCAAGTTCGAAGTGTTTCGCTCAGACTAAGTGCAGGGACAGTATCCGTGATCAATGCCTTTATTTCCGAGACTTTCTCCTGATCACTGATAGGTTTGCTCAGAATCCCTAAACAAGCGGCGCGTAATGCCATGCCTTGGTATGACCAAAGTAGGTCAGCTGGTGGATCATTTAAAAATGCATATGCCTGTTGAATCGTCTGCTCGGAGGAAGCCAATGAGATTTCGTGCTTCTTCTGTTCATCATTTGAAATCATCGCTTCATCACCCTCATTTGTTTTTTGTTTTTTATTTTAACACAAAGAACTTACTTTACCCATAAGTCCCTTCGTAGATCCTGAGCACAAAGTGCGGGACGCCGGCGATTAGGATTATTTATAGCCACACATGATTTTACCATCCAGAAATCCCTAGGAAAAAAAAATATTCTCGGGTATATTAATAGTTCCCTACCGTACAAACTTAACGGTATTCATGCGCCTATCACAGTGTTCACTTTTATTCATCATAACCCTCGGTTTACAGGGTTGTCAGCTCACAGGCCCAAATCCTGAAGATCCCTACGAACCGATGAATCGTAAAATTTTCAATTTTAATAAAGGTGTTGATGCCGTGCTACTCAAACCAGTAGCAAAAGCGTATGCGTTTATTGTTCCAAGTCAGGGTCGCGCAGTCATCAATAATTTTTATACCAATATTAATATGCTGCCGACCGTTGCAAACGATTTATTGCAAGCCGACTTCCCACATGCCTCCCAAGACGCGCATCGCTTTGTTCTGAATTCTATACTGGGTGTCGGAGGTATTTTTGATCCTGCTACAAAATATGGCTTCCCGCTCCGTAGTAATGATTTGGGATTAACCTTCGCTAAATGGGGCGACAAACACTCCCCTTATGTCATCATTCCATTTCTCGGCCCGAGCACCATCCGCGACGGCATGGCATTGCTTTTCGACTATACTATTTTTACACCCTATCCCTATATCCCTACCATCCCATTATATTCTTTACTCGCGGAAAGGTATGTGGATCTACGTGCACAAATGCTAGACAGCGACCGTTTGATCAGTGAGTCATTAGACAAATATACTTTTGTGCGCGATGCTTATCTTCAACATCGTCGTTATTTGCTCGAAGGCGAAAACCAGGAAGAAAACGGCTCTCTTTATGTCGAAGCAGAAAGTACACCAACGAAAGCCAATCCATTGCCTACACCCGTACCGACTTCTGAATTTCCTTTGACAACCTCTGGTTTGGTGCGTAAAGACGCCTCTAAACAGTCTTAGCATGGTAGGTTGGGCCTTGGCCCAACAAGACGCTATACTCAAAACCTCCTCTCTTAAACTGGAAATTCCTCAATCCTCTGATAAGCTTAAAATACGCCGCTTACTTGATGCAGGGTTGACGCCACATGACAAGAAAAAAAAGTAAAAAGTCTGATACGGCTCCTTGTATTGATGTTGAAAAACTTGTCTCCAATGAAGAAGAATCCTCCCAGGATCCACTTCACTCAGAAGAGGATGGTCCTCAGTCATTTTATAAATTGATTGATCGTTTCTTTCAGGCCAATCTGGCTAAATTAACGCACGGAGTCAATCCTGCTGGTGTCAGAATCTCATTTATAGCTTGGCTATTGCATTTGATGCAATCACCCGGGAGAATGTTAGAGCTGTATTGGTATTTCCCTGTACATTTTCAGACATTACTACAAAAAATGATGATGAATGAACCGGTTGCAAACGGCAAAGACGTGCGTTTCAAATCGCCAAAATGGGAATCCTTACCCTGGCGCATGGGTGCAGAATCATTTTGTATGACGGAAAAATGGTGGGAACTTGCCACTGATGTTGCAGGCTTATCGGCTCAGTCTCAACGTTTGATTAAATTTTGTGTGCGTCAAATGCTGGATGCTAATTCTCCCGCAAATTTCATTCTGACTAATCCAGAATTGTTCGATGAAACTGTGCGCAGTGGGGGGATGAATCTGGTCCGAGGCACTGAATTAGGCCTCACCGATCTCTGGGAGCATGTCACCAATACACCCCCAGCCGGCGTTGAAAACTTTATCCCAGGCAAACAAGTTGCTATCACGCCTGGTCGCGTAGTATTTCGCAACCGCTTGATTGAGTTGATTCAATATGAAGCTCAAACTAAAACCGTGTATCGTGAGCCCATTTTGATTTTGCCTGCGTGGATCATGAAATATTATATTTTGGATTTATCTCCCAATAATTCATTGGTCAAATGGTTGGTCAGTCAAGGACATACCGTCTTCATCGTGTCATGGATTAATCCCACCACCAAGGATCGCAATTTGAGTTTGGATGATTATTATCGTTTAGGCGCAATGGCTGCCATCGACAAAATTTCTTGCATTCTACCTAAAACAAAAATTCATCTGATGGGGTATTGTTTAGGCGGCACGCTATCTATCATTACTGCAGCAGCCATGGCACGGGATCGGGATAGACGTTTAAAAAGTTTGACTTTGCTAGCAGCGCAAGGTGATTTTACTGAAGCAGGCGAATTATTACTATTCACGAATAAAGGCGAGATCTCTTTTTTAGAAAATATGATGTGGGAGCAAGGTTATCTGGATACCAAACAAATGGCGGGCACATTTCAAATGTTACGCTCTTACGATCTAATTTGGTCAAAAATGATTCAAGATTATATGCATGGCGAACGCCGCGGTATGATCGATTTGTTTGCATGGAATGCAGACGCCACCCGCATGCCCTATAAAATGCACAGTGAATATTTAGAAAAGCTCTTTTTAAATAATGAATTGGTGGCAGGACGGTTTGTGGTAGAAGGTCAAACCATTGCAGCAGAAAATATCACAGCGCCAGCCTTCGTCGTAAGCACCGAAAAAGATCACGTTGCACCCTGGAAATCAGTTTATAAAATCCATCTGATGATGAACCACGCTTTAACTTTTGTACTAGTAAAGGGGGGACACAATGCCGGCATCATCAGTGAACCCGGTAATCCCCGCGGACGCTATCACCTACGCAAGCGTAAAAATGACAATTCTTTTTTAAGTCCAGAAGACTGGTATCAAGTAGCAGAGGAATTTGACGGCTCATGGTGGCCAGCTTGGAGCGCGTGGTTAGTAGAAAACTCCGATCCCAAACGCGTTGCGCCTCCTGAACTCGATTCAAAACTTCCCAAAGCACCAGGTACTTACGTTTTTCAAAAATAATAGGTACTCACCAGATATAGTGAATTAATTTTTAATTAACTAATCAATGTAGGTTGGGCCTTGGCCCAACGAAACACTGCTGTTGGGCCAAGGCCCAACCTACTTCTTTTATTAATTGATCAATTAAAAATTAAAAGACTATACATCATCCTGAGCGTAGCTAAGAATCTCTCATTGACTAGAATTTTCCTAGTTCAAGAGATCCTTCGCTTCTCTCTGGATCTATTTCAATTCAGAGAGAAAATCGTAACAAATAATGCTACACTTCGGTCGGTCTTTTCGCAAACGAGTATAAATTTGCATGCAAACAGTGATCATCGATCATTACGATTCTTTCACCTATAACCTATTTCAGCTCATTGCCGAAATTCAAGGCGTTGAGCCTTGGGTGATTGCTCACGATTCTGATGAATTTTTGCAGCTTGACCCCTCCGTCTATGACAATATCATACTCTCTCCTGGACCGGGCCATCCTGATAATTCTCACGACTTCAAAATCGGTAAATCGATTATTTTAAATAGCGATAAACCCATTTTAGGCGTTTGTCTAGGCCACCAAGGCATTTTTAGCGCTTTTGGGGGACGCGTCGCGCGTGCACCGACGCCCATGCATGGTTGCGTGAGTACGATTAGCCATAGTCAAGATGCTTTGTATCACAGTATCCCTACCCCATTTCAAGTTATGCGTTACCATTCTTTAGTATGCACTGGGGCTATTCCTGTTGAGCTGGAGATCACCGCTTGGACGCAGGATGGATTGGTAATGGGGTTACGCCATCTACATAAACCCATATGGGGCATTCAATATCATCCAGAATCAATTGCCAGTGAATACGGCCGTCAATTGCTCGTCAATTTTCAGCATTTGACGGCCCAATATTACCAACATCGTCGACAAAAACTGCCATCGCAAATAATGCTAAACAAGCAACCAAACGCAAAGCCACCCTACCAGCCAGGCCCTCTTGCGCCAACACCCAATGGCCACGACTCCTATACCATCATTAGCCAAAAACATCCCTTTCATGCCAACCCTGCCAGTGTTTTTCAACAGGTGTTTGCGCAATACCCCTCGGCGGTGTGGTTAGATAGCAGTCAAGTCGTTCCAGGGTTTTCGCGTTTTTCCTATATGGGTGCACTTCAAGGTCCCTTGGCATACCAGTTGAGTTATGATGCTCACAGTCAAACCACAACCCGGATACAAGGACAGAACACAACATCGTTTGCCATGAGTATTTTCGCATATTTAAAACAAGCGTTACTGAGCATTAGCATCATCACTGATCCGAATCTCCCGTTTGATTTTCAGGGGGGATTTATTGGCTATTTTGGTTATGAATTGAATCAAGTAACCGCGTCCATTCCTGACACCAAGCCCGCACCCCATCCCGATGCGCAATGGTTATTTTTAGATAGATTTATTGCATTCGATCATCAAGAACAATGCTGCTATGTGGTTGCAGTCTCCTCTCAAGATCATCTCGCATCGAACACGGCTTGGTTACAAACACTATCTCAAACATTGCAAGACATCATTGAAGTGCAGCCCTGCCCATTACCTCCGTATCCCGTGCAAGGCACCTGGCTACAAGCACCTGCCGACTATAAGTCACGGATTCAGGACTGTCTGGATTATATTGACGCAGGAGAGAGTTACGAAATTTGTTTAACCAATAAATTGCAGTTTTCATGTCAAATCGACCCATTCCGATATTACATCAATCTGCGTCATTGTCACCCAGCACCGCATGCAGCGTTTTTCAAATTTTCCGACCTAGCCATTGCTTGCTCTTCAATGGAGCGCTTTTTAAAGATTGATCGACACCGAAAAATTGAAGCAAAACCGATCAAAGGGACATTACCACGCGGACAAAATCCCGACGAAGATCAGCAATTCACACGTGCTTTGCAGGTAGATATAAAGTTTCGCTCAGAACATTTGATGATTGTTGATTTATTACGCAATGACTTGGGTAAAATTTGTCAAATTGGCAGTGTTGCTGTCCCTAGTTTGATGCAAGTGGAAACCTATGCCACTGTCCATCAATTAGTCAGTCGGATCACAGGCCAGTTGCGAACAAACGTGCATGGAATAGATTGTATCCAGCATACGTTTCCTGGCGGTTCAATGACGGGTGCGCCCAAAATCAGAACCATGACACTGCTGAATCAATTTGAAACGCAAGCTCGCGGCATTTACTCAGGCTCACTGGGTTATATCAGCCTCAACGGTGCCATTGATTTGAATATTGTGATTCGCACTGCAGAAATTACGCCTCATCAAATCAGCATCGGTGCCGGCGGCGCCATCGTTGCCTTATCCGATATCGAGCAAGAGTTTGAGGAAATAGTGTTAAAAACTCGGGCATTGCAAACGGCATTGGGTGTGACTTTGCATGAACAGGATGCATTACATTTAACGATAACCTAGACGTGACCTATTTTGCCCTTACCTATTTTGCTTGGCTGCTCCATCATTCAATGCTATAACTATCGGTCAAAACAGCTGCGAAGTTGGATCATATGAATTCAAAAATGATAGGCGGAATATTACTCATCTGTGGCACCTCCGTTGGAACCGGTATTTTAGGAATCCCAAGCGATACGGGTGAAGCAGGATTTGCTTGGAGTCTGGGTTTGTTTTTTCTGTGCTGGGCTTTTTCAACATTGGCTGCGCTGTATTATCTCGAAATTCATTTATGGCAAAAATCGGCTAGTGCTAACCTTTTGAGCATCACACAGTTTTTTTTCGGCGCAAAAATCAAAAAGCTGGTTTGGATCGTCTATTTAGCATTGCTATACTCGCTCATGTGCACCTATTTACTAGCAGGCTCGAGCTGGATCCTACAATCCGCATCTTATCTGTGGCAGATTAATTTGAATCAAACTGTGGGCATGCTGGCGTTCATTGGTTTAATTGGATTATTTATTTTTTTTGGGATCCGCGTCGTTGATCATGTGAACCGTGCGATGTCTATTGGCCTAGCACTCAGTTATATTCTCATTTTATGTATCACCCTTCCCACAGTGGATGGCGCGCTATTGGCTCAACCAGCACAAAACATACTCCAAATTCCGCATGCAATCCCTTTGTTAATCACTGCTTTCGGATACAGCATCATCGTCCCCTCTTTAAGCACTTACTTCGATCGCAACAGTCAAGAATTACAAAAAACAATTCTTTGGGGCAGTATCGTCACGTTGATCATTTATATACTGTGGGAAACGGCAACCCTGGGGAATATCCCGCTGCATGGCACACATGGATTACGCGCTATTGCACATAGTTTAGACAATGGAACGGGCGTTGCCAACGCGCTGATTTATATTACTAATAACCCTTATCTGACGCAGATCCTCACTCTTTTTGCATTGTTTGCGGTGATTACCTCATTTTTAGGGGTATCGATGGCTTTATATCATACGTTGTCAGACGGCTTAGACCTCGAAGTTGGCGGCCTATCAGGCGCGCTCCTCTTATGCTTAACCTATTTTCCGCCTATTATTTTTCTCAAAATTATCCCCACTGGATTCAATCAAATTTTAAGCTGGGCGGGTATGTTGCTCGCATTTCTAATGGGTGTACTGCCAATGCTCATGATTTTCAAGGGCCGTCATCGTTTGCACCTCAAAGGATATCGCGTCCCCGGCGGCTATCTGTTAGCAGGCTTGGTATTGCTCTTTTTCTTTGGAGTGATGCTGGCTGAATTATTTAAATAGCAATCGTGGGCAATAATATAGTGATGCACTTCTGAACCGACCCCCTCCGGAACATTATTTTGGTTGGGTTCAGTATTGTGATAAAAAGCACGAATATCCGATGCTGAGCTAGCACGAATGTTAGCCATGGGATCACACGTCAATGTCAAATATTGGGCCAATTTCTTTAGATCCCTTTCTCCCTTACCCTGGACACATAGGGTAAAAAATTCTTCTTTTTGTGCCGTATGGATAAATATGACAGTTACCTTTATCTTTCCTCGGCACAAAGCAACACAGGCTTCTGCCGCAATGCGATTCAAAATATCGACCTGAGTACGCGGATAAAAACACACTTCGCACAAACTCGCTAAATCTGACCATCGATACCATTTATGCATTTGGAGCAAATGATCGTAGCCACACGCTAAGGTATACGACTCTTGTGCGCGATGGCTTAGAATGAGAGACGTCAAAGTCATCACCATCCATGAGGGAGATTGCCGAGTAACCTCGGTGGTCTCTACTCTCAGTCGCGCTCGTTCTAAAGACGTAAACTGAGTTTGCAAAACCAAATCCAAGATCTGTAAGCGATTCCTCGCAGAAGCATATTCTGCTGCAGTCTTTAATGGGGATTGACCAGAGGGAATCAAACAAACACGCTCAAAACTAGGAACACTGGACTGTAAAAGACAGCGAATAAAATCCACATGCCCCAAAGTGGTGGGATTAAAACTTGCGCCAAAAACTGCAATGCGCTGCGTCAGGTGCTTTTGCTGCCTTTTTCTTAAGCGACTGGCTCGCTTCACCAAGAAATTTTCTAAAATATAATTAGAATACTTTGTGCTCAAATACGCACTGAGTTCAAGTAAAGCCTTCAGAAAACACCTCCGTCCACTCACACAAAAACCCAGTTCGACGTTTCATAAACTTTGTTCTGTTCTTATGCAGGCAATAAAGCGCAGGAGGACGGAGCCCTACGAGCCATTGCCGGAAGAAGAACAGAACAAAGTTTATGAAACGTTGAACTAGTCTACACAGCCCACTATAACAGCCCCTAAATAGGCTTTCAAATACCGCTCTAATAATATAGTATTAGTGGAGTTGTATGCGCGCATAAAAGAGTGAAGGATTACAATAATTACTTAAGGAATTTTATGATGTCATGTTTTAAAAAAATACAATTCGCACTTTTGCTTTTGTTAACCCACACTGCATTTGGCGGCACAATGGGACCTGACTATAATGCGTATGATGGCATTTATGTGGGTGTCGATGTTGGAGTCGCAGTTTTAAACGATGCAGTCACCACCAACTTTCCTTCTACATCGATACAATTAGCTCACACTGGCGTAGTAGGTGGTGGACTCATTGGTTATGATTTTAGTGTGGGTCAGCGATTTAAGGTAGGGGTGGAATTTTTGGCTAATGCCGCTGGTTTAAATGCTAGTTCCCGAAGATTTGCAGAAAATACTAGCTACTCTGTCGGAGAAAGTTATTATTTAGCGCCACGGGTTTTACCAGGATTTTTATTTTATGACAAAGTAGTAGGACATGTTATTTTAGGCTATACCAATGCCAGCTTTAACATTAAAGACAATGGTCAGACCGGGTTCATTAACAAAACTGCCAATCAAAGTGGGTTTCAAGCAGGCTTAGGCATGAAAGTCGAACTCATTCAAAACTTTACGTTACGTGCAGACGCTGTATACAGCATATATCAAACATTGTCCGGAACAGGAAGTAGCAATACCAATCTCTACGCTTATCAAAAATATAGCAATCAATTCAGTTCAATAGAAGGGAATTTAATCTTTATTTATAAATTTGTTAATCTATGATGCCATTGGCGCTTTGGACAAAAGGACGTGTTATGATTTTAAATTACAAAAAAATTATTCTTGCTATGTTGTTCCTAAATGCCTCTGGTGTTTGGGCAGATATTTCCAACATGCAAGCAGACCAAGATTTCGATGGATTTTATGTGGGAGGTGCCATCGGCCTCAGTGATGTTACTGATAAATTGCAGTACGTCGTTAACTCGGGTACAGAAAATTTGGGTGCAATGGGATTTGTAGGCGGCCTTTATCTTGGATTTGATTATAATTTTTCTTTAAATGATCTCTTCTTCACTGAGACCCAAGTCTACAATGATCCCAAGATGGGAAAAATGGGAGAGGTTTACTCGCCAAATGACTTCAAAATCGGCATAGAAGGATTTGGTAATGCCAATGGAGGCGTCAGCACTACTATCAATCATACTTCGTTGCCAGTTATCGTCTGTACACCTACTGGTAACACCACCGCCTCTATCTCTTACGATGCGCCTTCTTCCACATCTGTCACAAGCAGTACACCATATAACGCCGGGCTTCGACTTCTCCCAGCCTACCAATTTCAACCAGGTATTTTTGGACATCTGATTATAGGTTGGGCTTATTCCAATTTTAACATCGTTGACAATGGCCGGAATGGTTTTGTGAACAGCTCGTTTGGTAGGAATGGTGTTCAAGGCGGATTAGGCTGGCAAACCGCTATTGCCACCCCTTTCTCGTGGCGATTGGATATGATGTATACCTATTATGGTACGCAAGACACTGCTGGTAGAGGTTTGCCTAGTTCAGGTTCCCCAAGCCAAACATACCGACAAACGCTCGCAACACTGGAAACTTTTATTTCGCTAGTATATAAATTTTAGTCTAGGAATCCCGCGAGCAAAAAAGGGAAAAATTCAACTAAAAACGGGGTTTGATCGAGGCGAATAGCCGGGCTAATTAACGCGATCAAACACCGATTTTAGACGATTTATGATTTTTGCAGCCTGAACCGTGGATTGGTCCTAACCTCCAGGCATTGGCAGTGGCTGTGATTTGACATTATTTTTAACTTCATCGTACCCGGCCCGATGGTTAGCCATATAAATTAAAGTCCATGCACTCACCATCGAACCATCGCCAAATGTACATACATCCGCAGCACCCCCATTTTCAGGCTTAAAATTGCCTTGAAACCGATAATTGATGGTTGTGCCACCCAATTTCTGGCATACAGCTGAAGAAGGATTAGGCAACCCCAAAGCCCCACTTCTCGCTTTATGCTCCCCCAACAACTTTGATCCCTCTTTGATTTCCGGAAGACTCTTCATATACGTTGCAGCAATATTAGCATGATCAGAAGCAAAAGCAGACAAACCGATGACCAGGTAGCCATTGTCACGTTCGAAGGTGCAGAAACGTTCAGTCAACCCTTCAATCACACCCTGATTGGTGTCAAACCAAGCCGTCATAGGAGTCAACGTCCCACTTTTGGAAACACAGTACTCTGCCAGCGGATCAGTATCTACCAATGCACTACATATTTGACTCAAACCAAGTCCTGCTGAGAATAAGACCATTTTTCCTATTTGATAAGCGTTCATCGCAACTCCCCATTACTCATTAAAAATGACCACTCTTTGAGCATAGTATATATTAATCAGCTGTCAACATCGTAAGACCACACAGGGCTGTCCCATTAAAAAAACCACGGACTACTGAACGTAAGCTAAGTATCTCAATGATTTAGCGCCGTGTCGTTATCAGAAGATCCTTCGCCTACGCTCAGGATGATTGCCTTTCAGATAAAATACTGTAATATTATGATGCAAAAACTATCCTAGAAATACGAGACTGCTCAGCAAAAGCGTCATGCCCACATGGGCGCGAATGACAAAGTTCCTTGCATGCACTCAGAAATTTTTAGATATTATCTAAGATAATCAGGAGATAAATAATGCCGCGTTTTATTCTAACCACGCTTCTATTAGCCAGCTTGGCGAGCGCAAGCTTGGCAGGACAAGTACCAGGGGATGTTAATTTTGGTTTAGATGCCAGCCCTGAGAATCATGCCTATAAATTTCGTTTGCTTATTGATGGGGCAGCCATTACATTCCCAACGGGATGTGTTGCGCCCAACACGGGTCTCGCTCAAGCTTTGACCTACGGGGCAATTGGACAGCCTCAAGCGCTCATCACCATTCAAGCATCAGATTGTACTCAGTCACAAGATCAATGGATCACCATCAATGGTTATTTTGAATACAGCAGCCATTATTGGTTTGATGTTTATGTCAACATGGATGATCATTCGTTTCATTTTTAACTATTCGTAATCGACTAGCTAGCAAACTCTTTAAAGCTTGGGCACGATGACTGATGAGATTTTTTTCTTGCGATCCTAATTCGGCAAGTGTTTTGTCATAGTCAGGTAAGAAAAAGATAGGATCATAACCAAATCCCTGTTCGCCGCGCGGTGCGTCTAGGATAACCCCATCCAAACGACCGCATGCTAAAATCGGGGTCGGATCTTCTGGATAACGAACCAAAGCCATAGCACAGTAGAAATAAGCTTGTCTCGCTCCCGCTCCAATACCCTGCATCAATTGAAGCACTTTTTGCATATTCGCTGCATCGGACGCTTTGGCGCCAGCAAAACGTGCCGAATAAATACCAGGACGTCCGCCCAAAGCTTCAATCACCAACCCAGAGTCATCGCTTAAGGCAGCATAAGTGCTATGCCGGCTAGCATGCCGCGCTTTAATGAGTGCATTTTCAATAAAACTCAATCCCGTTTCTGCGACTTCTGAGATAGCTAGTTGAATTTGTGGAATACATTGAATCGGTGCCAATAATGCGGTCAATTCTGCTATTTTACCTTGCGATTGCGTAGCCAAAACCAAAGTATCCACCGTCATTCACCCCGATTCCGTAGCCAATCTTGCCAAGATTTCATAAATTGCTCTGATTGTTTCACCCATAATTCAGTCGTTGTTTGCACATTGTGCATATACGGGTGGAGATGATCTTGAATCTTTCCCAGCATTTGTTCAAGAATAACTTTGTATTGTTCACTCATAGGATGCTTGGATAGTTTGATCAATTGACGCAATACCTTGGGTGACAAGGCTTGCGCAGAGTTTGTTTCTAATTCCACAAACATTTGCAACAGCGTTGGATTGGTCAAGTCTTTTCCAGTTGTCGCATCCAACACTCGAAAATCAATGTCTTGCAATACATAGGCCTGCAAATCCTCCACCGTCACATACTGACTACGCTCCAAATCATACAAACGCCGATTTTTATATTTTTTGATAAGTTTGATCTGGCTACTCTGATCTTCTGACATAATTGCCCTTAATACATATGAATGCCGCCGTTGATTGCTAGATTGGAGCCAGTAATAAAGCCACTGCGTTCTGAGGCCAAAAATGCAATCGCCCAAGCAATTTCTTCTGGTTTGGCCAAACGACCCACTGGAATTTCAGCCACAATTTTATCTAGTACAGGTTGACTGATAGAATGCACCATCTTACTGTCTACATACCCTGGAGATATGGTATTCACCGTTATCCCATATTTTGCAACTTCTTGGGCCAAAGATTTGGTAAACCCATACACACCTGATTTTGCTGAAGAATAATTGGTCTGTCCAAACTGCCCCTTTTCACCATTGACCGAAGACACATTTATAATTCGACCATATTTGTGCTCAATCATTGCATTGATAAATTGCCGGGTCACATTAAACATACTGTCTAAATCAGTATGTACAACGTCATCCCATTGTTGTTTGGTCATTTTACGTAATACCGCATCATTAATGGTACCAGCGGCATTGACCAAAATGTCGATGGTACCAAAACGCTTGAGGACATCTTCAGCTGCCAGCGCACAACTATCGAAAGAGTTAATCTCAAATTTCACATAGTCAAAAGCAAACCCCGCCGTTTTTTGTTGCGCACACCACGCTTCACCCTGTTCTTTGGGGACATGATCTGCCGCAATCACTTTCGCGCCCAATTTCGACAATTCTCGACAAGTTGCCGTGCCGATATCGCCTATACCACCTGTGATCAATGCAATCCGATTTTGCATGCTTACATCCTGTGTATGAGAGCTGACTCTTCTTATCTTCGCACAAAAAAAAGATTTGCTCCAGTTGGAAGTGGCGTGTTCAGCCGCATGACGCAACATTTTTTCCGACTTAGAGACACTTTATAATAATGTTCCAATTTGGTTTTTAAAGACAATAAATTCAACAGATTAAAAAAATCCAGGACATATGGCGTTTTTTTGACGTATAATGCAAATTCTATTCCTCATTGTGTACAAAAAATGCTATATTATATTATCATTGGACAGACTAAAGATGAAAATGCTCAAGAGCATAAGAGCGAACTCGGTGATTCCCTGACTCTTATTGTGCGCAATGACGTGTATTCACGGCCCCGTTCCAGTTACAGTTACAGTGCGCATTCAGAGGGCGCTCATTGCCTATTTGGATATTTGGATGTTAATTTTCTTGAAAGCCCACAATATGGCCAGAGGGCCACAGCCACCCAAGAGGCGTGGTTAATTGGCCGACACCGAATTGGACGTGCTGTTGATTTTGGGAACTTGGGATATCAGTTTGTTAGACAAAGCAGGACCAAACGCATTCAATTCCCAGATACCATTATTTTATCGTTTGATAGAAAAATTAAAGATAATGGCCTGAACCTTCCCCCAACTGATGCTCATCGAGTGGATGTTGAGCTCACACAACTCGATCAACAGATTTTGAATTGTTACGATAAACCCTGTGTTATCGAGCCCATTATCTTTAAATTATCAAAATTTGATAACTACGGCGATGCGTATATTGATCTCCTCAGCCCAGACAACGAGAGCATGTTTTATGCCAACATAGACCATTTTGTTAGCTTCATGAGACATTATCCGAACACTAGCATTTACATAATGGCAAGACGACAAATGCCGCTCTATAGTGGGTATTCTTCTTATCGTTCACATGATTCACATTCTTCTGGCTCAAACCTCAAATCCTTCTTAAAAAACCTGATCCAAAAAGAGCATTTAACCAATTATTTCGAATTTTGTGATGCTGGATTTGAAAGAAAATACTTAGACAGCGTACTAAGTACGAGGCATATACAAAGTGGAATGCCTTACTCAGAATATGATACTTTCGACAATACCATTGACGAATTTTTCAATCAAAGCGCTTTCGATAGAGATCCAAGCAGTCAGAGCCGGTTTTACCACTTGCCCTTCAGTCGAGCTAAAATTGTAATAACATCTCCCAGTCAGTGGAGTATGTATCAAAGCTCCGGCAATTTTATCCTCTTCCTTCAGCATAACCCTCAAATCACATTGGACATTGAAGGGACCGTATTAGCAGAGCAAGTTGTGCTTTTTATTCGTCATAACAGGATTAAGGCTAATATCATTCTTCTAGAGGATCCACACAATGCTTTGATCAAACAAGCGATCTCGGATAATCAAGCCCCTGATTTACAACAAATTATCACGCGTTATCGTTATGATCATTTAGAGGATATTCCTGTAGCAGAAGCAGAAAATAGAGATTATCGCTTAACCCTTGCAAAATATGCGCCCCATTTACTGCGTCTTTCAAGCCATCAAAGCGCAAGTTTAGAAGACATGCATGTAGGACAAAATCAGAACCAAAACCAAAATCAAAATCAAAGCCAACAATTTCGGCAAAACAATAATGAACTTTTTGAGCCCATTAAATTCGAATTCAATGACAAATCCTCCATCCCAGATGTTCACTTTGAGCAAGAAGGCGCGTTATTAAAAAGCATCATTGGCTTGGATTTTGCGCATTCAAGTAATATGCCTCAAACTGAAACCAATATTAATCGTATTTTGCGGATCATGCATGGGATCATAGAACAATCGACAGCGAGTCAAGCTTGTTATTGTCCATTAAGTTATAGTGTAGAGGAATTGGTGCCAGGCGCATTTTATGTGCCTAAAGATAAAGTCGCGCACATCCCCCATCCTACCGATCCGGCATATAACTTTCAACGCGACCGCAATACCCTATTTTTTTCGCCACCCTATGCATCGATAGCAATCAAAAAAGACAAATATGCGTTTAAACCTTATCTTCGACCTTGCGACGACTTTCCGGTTGCGCCGGATTTGATTGAAGAGATTCGCCGCAATAAATATCTTACACATTTGGTATCAGCGTATAGTGACGCTCAAGTGCCAAGAATTTCAATATTATTGAACAAATTGTATTATAAACGCGGGCAAATTGGGGTAGACCTCCTAACCAAAGGGCTGTATGCATTGCATTTAAAAAATCCGCTGGCTCATCAGGCAATACTTCAGCATTATTTACTGAGCTCCGAAGATTTTAGCGAGTATCTTGAAGCGAACTACATGAGTACCTTGGAAGCATTATCCGCAATAACCGATCTTAAAAAACTCCAATGGTGGAATACATTATTAGCCATTCAATGCCGCAATAACCCCCAGTTTGATGTGAACCATTTATGGCATCAGTTTGTGAATTTCTGGGATGATCTGGATAAAATACAAAAATTCATGCCGATTCCAGATCAGTTTCCATTTGCAGACTTTGCGGATGCAGGGTTAACTTTAGGTAAAATGATTCGTATTCTTAGTAAAGCACGTAATCGCTTTGAGCAAATTCAAAAATTTGAAGGCGGCAATATTTCTCATGCTTATATGCTCTTCGATCTCTTTAATAGTTCCATGTATTGCAAAGAAATGGATGCGTATTGTGATGTTCTAATGGAAGAACTCAAGGCGGAAGATGCATTTGATAAAACGCAATTAAAAACCAAGCATTTTTCTACCCGCAAATTATTAGAATTAACATACGACGATTCGATCAGCTTAGAGACACTTAAAAGCTATTATTATATTTTTGCAGCGGTAAATGGCCATACCGCGACGCATAATAATTCTGATCAAGCATTTTATGAAGCGCTATTTCAAATCATTGAGCAAGCAATATCTAGCGAGTTCGTATCGGCTTCAGATGCTGAAAAGAAACTGGTTTATTCTACCCTATTATTATTTACAGCGTACGGCAATAACGCCCCTCTTGAACGCATGGCGCAAGACATCCATACCTTGGTTCAAACCCAAGACTTTATGGAAACTTGTACAACGACCTTACAGTTATATGCACCAAAACCCGTCAGTGAATTTTTCTCGCAATCCGATGCTCACGGCTCCATGGTAAATAGCGAAGCCATGCTGTCTTTGCATACCGTGACCAGATTGAAGAAATTTTCGCCAAATTATCGTGAGATCCTAGAACAAACCATACCGGTCATCATAGGACACCATCCAACGGTGTCACTCGCTTTGCAGAAAATAATGCGTGAAGCACCGCAGCGTTTGGTAGCATTGGGGCAGCTGAGCAGATTGATTCCAACCATTCATGACCCTGAAAAAAATCATTTTATCCAATCTATTGCTTTAATCGCTGTATTATCGAATAGCACCGTCAACAGCCATCGGTTTGGCTCTGCAGTTCAACAAACAGCTAGAAACTTGGAACCCCTTTCTGCGCTATCTTTGCAGGATTTGCAGCGATTGTTTTTAGATATTGATTTTATTCAAACACCCCAGAGCCCTTTGTTCGAAGGGGATACATTATCTAGATCTTTTGTAGATCAAATCCGTCATACCCATAGTTTAGATAATTTAATATTCGTATGTCAGGATCACAAGGTTAAACTGGCAACCATGAAACCTAGTGAACAAAGTTTGGTTAGCAGAATTCAATTTCTTGCAGAGAATTTGCACATCCAAGTTCATAAAGAAAATTATGTTGCGAATTGTAAATCATTGATCGGAACAAAGCTCCAAAGCAAATTTAAGCATACCATGGATATCCGTGGATTTATGGAGAATTTCATAGATCCGCTGCAGGTCACCACCGGGACAGATCAAGAACTGATTACCATTTTTACCTCATTACTGCATATCATTGGGACGACAAAAAACAGTGATTTACAGCTGATTATGACAAGCCTCCAAAATTTTCCAAGCATGGGAAGTCATGGCCATAATCCGGCTCAATTATTGAAAGTAACGGCTTTACTATTGCAACATATTTATCCTATCGAAACAGTTTTATCATTTTTAGCAGCGATCCAACGAGAGTCTATTGCTAATAGACAGGCTAAATTGTCTTATGTAATACAGCTTTTTGATAAAATAAGCCAACACCCCGCTTGTTTTGAAGAACGAGAGACACATAAATTAACCCCAAAGATCACGCAACAATTAAAATCAGGATTATCCGTCATTGCAGCCATGCCATGGTCCGCTGATAGCCAAAGAACATGGGACAGCTCCTTTCGTGCAACCTCGCCTAGTATTCTGCAATATCTACGCTGGTTAGAAACTCTGGCATTACCAACCAATTTTTCTAATGAGGCGGCTATCCAACGAGTGTTCGAATTGGATCAAATTTTGTTTACAGTATATGGAAGGTCACGCCATAACACTAAGGCTTTCGACGATATACTCCATATCGCTAGTTTCGATGCAACACTGCTGGAAACCGTCGTATCAAAACATCCCAATAAAATAGAGGTGATTGCAAGAATCTGCCAAAATGAGGTTTTACTGAATGCGCGCAAGCATGACAAACTAGCAGAAAATTACCGACAAATTTTTGCGGACAATATGTTGGATGTATTGGGGAAACGCTATGATGTCTTTCCCTTTTATAGTGAAGAGCAATTGGCACACCCTGCTATGAGTATGTTAGTCACTTTGATGACGAAGTATGCGGGTAATGTACAGAAGGCACTCCATCATTTTGAAAAGGATCCGTGGGGTCAACGCCCCCATCAAATATCACTTGATCAAAAAGAATCCTGGTATGAAACAAGCGCTTTTGATACGCGTATGCAACACGACATCATCGAGACTCTAATCGCTCAATATAGTGGGATTGTAAAATCAATACGCCGTAATTTGCTATTGAGTTTTGCAACATACATCAATGAGAAAGGCTATCGCTTACCTGCGTTAGCGCATCAAAACCCTTCGAGGAGCGTCGCAGTCCCTGCGCGAAAACTCTCAGACAAAGAATTAAAAAAAGAATTTATAAACATCAAGACAACCTTGGCTCAATTACGCGCCGCGGGTCAAAACAATATTTGGCAACATAGAAAATATCAACGCACCGTCTGTAATTTGTTGGTCAACCTTCGCGAAAACATGTACCGCTATGCCGGAAAAATGCCTTACTCCACGCAAATAGATGCCATACTTTTGGCTATATTTGCAGGAGATTACTCCTACGCGATGCAAATCAATACGGGTGAAGGCAAGGCCATCATTGCGACTGTAATTGGAATCGCAGAGCACGTCATTACGGGCAAACAATTGGTCATTACGACCTCTAATTTGAGTTTGGCGTTTAGAGAAGGCGACAGTTACCATAGATTGATTCAATGGCTAGGCCTAACCCACGCCACGCTTCCGGCTACATCAAAAGATAAAAGCAAACTAAATTCGCAGATCATTCATACAACTGGCCATGATTTCGCTTTATTTCACGGGAAAGATCATCCTATTGAGAATGGCAGCAGAATTTATCTCGATGATGAATATGACTACACCATGTCGCTTTTGACGCCGTCAATCAACTCGCAGTCTAAACTTAATGAAGAAGAAAATTGGTGGATATATGAAACCATCTTTGATTATGTCGTGAGCATGAGTCATGAAGAGGCAAGAAAGAGATCTGAACGACAAGTCGATGATTTGATCCAACGTTTAATTGAGAAATATAACACCGACATTCGAGCAATCGAAGAAGAGTGTACACACCGGCTCTATGAAGTTCGTCAGAATAAAGCAAGTTTATCACCTGAAGACCAAGAGGCGACACGAAGCGCCATTGAAAAAGACTGCTATGCCCGTATGGATGTTTATGCAAAACGAGTCAAAACACTCGAGCAAACTAGCACAAAAACTACGTTTAATAGGTTGATTAATTCAGCCATCATCGCTCAATTCGTTTTACAGAAAGGTGAGGCTTACGAAGTCATTGAGGAACTTGTAGACGGTAAGATTTTTAAGAAAGTGGTACCCACTGAAAATGGCAAGCCCGTGATTGAAGGCAATATGATGTATATGTACGGGATTCATCAGTTTTTGGTGCAGAAAGAAATCGTCGCGAACGACGTTTCAGGTGATACCGCGGATTTTATCCGACCACCGGAACTCGAATCCACCACCTATTTTAATAATTATGCTACACATGCTGGGTGTAAATCTATTGGCATGACAGGTACCGTTCCTCGAAGCCAATATAAAATGCACGCAGCGATGGTGCGCGGCGGTCAATCCGCTGTTATTCCACCACATAACCCTAGTCAGCGAATGGATGCGGTGCCTTTTGATCAATTCCATACTATAAAAATAGGCAGTCCACATGTTTGCCCTTCCGAGGCAGACTATATTGAACGGGCCGTTCAAAAAATTCAGGCCCATGACGGTCCTGTATTAATTTATTGTCGCTATAAAAACATCTGTGAAACAAGACGTAATGCTTTGGCGCAACGCTTGGAGCATCAAGGTTATACTGTGCAGATGATCATTGCGGGTGTTACGGAAGATTTTACCGATGGCGATAAATTAACTGCCTTAGGTCGCCAAGCTCAAAATCAAAAAACCGTGACGTTAACGGTGGGTGATGGACGAGGTATCGATGTCGATGCCACCGGTGGCGATGGAATGTTAACGATGCCTTCATTTTTACCGGAAACACCTGAAAAGATACTCCAAATTTATGGTCGTTCTGGACGTAATGGAAAACCAGGTAAAACTGATCTATTAATTTTAGAAAGTGATCTAACGCTCTATGGCATACCATTTGAGAATATGGCTAAAGCGTTTGAATTGATAGACGAAATCAGAAGCAAAGAATTTGATTTTGCCATTCAAAAAATTGGATTCTTGCAATACGAAATTCAACGCCAGATCCGTGATCCGAAAAAAAGGATTGCTTTGATTGCCTTCATGGATGATCTATATAATCAATTATTATTAAATGCCGTCGCCACTAAAATAAAAGAGGAACGGAGTAATCTGGTTCTAGACTATTCTATCACTGGACGATGGGAACCCTTTGTGATGTTAAGTGATTTAGACCTTAATCAAATATATCAACAATTTTGCGTAGCAACGCAACAAAAGCTTCAAGAAGAGCAATTATACACCATACAACCGAATAGGATTGCGCGGTTAAAAGCACAGTACGATGCCAATATGGACCAAGCTGTACGACGAGAACAAGACGCTCAATGTCGCATAGATTGGGATTATGTTCGCAATCGCCTGCAAGCCCACGATTCCAAACAACAACGCGCTGTTGTGGGCAATACCGTCGTATTTGAAGGGAAGACCCTTGAAATCTGTTCTCGAGAAGCTCGCCAAGTATATAGTCAAGCGATAGGAAATCTAAGTCGTTACGACAAAATCTTATCTCTCATCCAAAAGTATCTCAGTTTCCATTTGGGTATTTATGGTGTTGTCCCAAATGACAGGAGCAACCGGGCTTATCATGACATTTATGGTGCTTTTTTGCGGAATGAACAAAATATGGTATCTAGCAAGCAATATGACCTCCAACAATTTTATACCTATTTAGCTTATGAAGCATTTTTAAAAGCCATAGACGTTTGTCAAAACGAACTTTTCTCTGCTGCCAATTTGCGTTCTGGTAACGTTAGTGTGCGCAATCGTGCGCAAGCTTGTTTTCGCGAAGCGCGAGGCTATGCGCGTATGGCTAGAATGAATCCCGATGTATTCAGAGCGATTAATCTTCAACAACTATTTGACGTTTACGATGTCAATAAGTCTTCTCCTGGGGAAGTTAATATACAAATAGCCAAGCTTAGAAGAGAGCGAGACTATTTAAACCAAAAACTTCGAGAGGTAACCAGCGTCATTCAAAACCGTGAGAAAGATATCACCGCAGAATGTCTACGCGGATGGGATAATTTGGCGGGGGTTTTACAACATAATCTACCGCAACTGGTTGCGATGCCTCTGCATCGCTTTAACGCTGATTTGCTCTATTTGTTTTCCATGATGCAATGGGCTACTAGAGAAGAACGCACTACCGCACCGATCAGACAAGTCTTGTCCAAGTTTTCAAACCCGAATATTACGATTTACAATGATCAAGTCACTGCGTACCAAACTATCCTGTACGAGCAGCGCGAGTGTTTGGTGTCTTTAGACCGCTCTCCGGATCTGAGCCAAAAACTTAATCAATATAAACGCATGGTCGATATTACGGATCTCAGTAGTAAAAATTTATTGACCTTCTTTTGTGCTGATTATGCTCAATTAGCTCAAAACATTAGGGGATTATCTGAAGCGATCAAACGAGAAACCCAGCAGTTACAATACTTAAAAGAACAACTACTCTGCAGTAATGAACAAGAAAGAAGAGCGTTATATCTTAAACAAACGCGGCATCAAATCGAAACAGCGTACCGAGAACTTCGAGATGAGATAGAACAACTTCCACATCCTTCCAATAATGCAAGACAGACTCTTGAACAATTACTCCTTGATTTAAACGCAGAACAAAGAACCTATTTCTCAAATCTTGGATCACTTTTCAATAGATTAGAGCTTAAACAGAATTTTCGAGGACCAGACTTACAAAGGATCAATCAAGACTATATAGACGCTTGTCAGCGACTCATTCGTGATCCTGCTACGCGATCAATCTTGGCACAGGATTTGAATTGGGGTCCTTATCTGGATAATTGGTGGCGGAGATTAGCTAATATCTTGATTATGGTGGTTACACTCGGGTGTGTGAGTCATTTCTTCAAACTGACCGTACCTCAAACTCTGATCGTGTTAGATCAAAGGGAAGAGAGCTTACAGCCTGTATGTTAACTAGCACAGGACTGCCATTAAGTCATAATTCAGCTTTCGTCTAAGTCCCGCGGCTTATCCGCGGGACTTAAACTGAGCGCTTACTTAATGATAGTGAGTTCTGGCCCTTCACTACGTTCGGGATGACGGCAGCGATTTTCTGTGATACTTTCTAAAGAAACAATACCCAGGCGCATGAAAAGGATATTCATAGTATGGTCAGGTTTCTACCCAAGATCATCACAATCATAGTATCGCTATCTCTTGTCTCCTGTATGGTCGGACCTGATTATAAAGAACCTGTCAAAGACATCGCGGCGCACTGGAAAAAACCAGACAAAGCCGTCAAAGAATCTCACATTCAAAATGCCAACTGGTGGCATGTTTTCCGCGATCCCACTTTAAACGCTTTGATTCAACAAGGTTATACCCATAATTTATCCATCCAAGCCACCGGAGTGCATGTGCTCCAAGCACGTGCTCAACTAGCCCAATCCGTAGGAGAACTCTATCCTCAACAGCAAACCATAACCGGCAATCTCACTTATAACCGGATTGGCGGCCAAGAATTACAATTTCTACTCCCCTCTACATTTACCACCACCACCCTAGGTGTTAATGCGTCGTGGGAATTGGATTTCTGGGGAAAGTACCGTCGAGCAATTATGGCCAATGATGCAAGTTTTTTAGCATCTTATGCCGCATATGATAATGCCTTGGTCAGCTTAAGCGCTGACATTGCCACCAATTATATTTCGATTCGTACCACCCAGCGGTTGATTCAAGTGACTCAACAAAATATCCAAGCACAAAAATGGATCTTGGGTATTGCAAAGATTCGTTACAAAGAAGGTCAAACCAGCTTGCTTGATGTAGAACAGGCTCAAACGATGCTGTCGCAAACCGAGTCAACATTACCGACTTTACGCGCCACATTACAACAGCAAAAAGACAGCTTAGGCACTTTGTTGGGTACGACGCCAGACAAAGTAGATGGTTTGTTAGGTAAATCAAAGGGTATTCCTCGCGCACCAGCCCGAGTTGCCGTCGGTATTCCTAGAGAAACTTTGGCAAAACGACCTGATATTTATGAGGCTAGGATGAAAGTCATTGCCCAATCAGAAATGATAGGCGCGATCAAAGCCCAGCTTTACCCTTCATTGTCGCTAGCCGGTTCTTTTGCATTTGCATCCAATAATATTAATAATTCGTCTCTGAGTGATATCTTTAATTGGTCAAGCCGTACGATTAATGCTGGACCAGGACTAGCCTGGCCCATCTTAAACTACGGACAAATCACGAATACAGTGCGCGCTCAGGATGCCGTGTTCCAACAAGCAGTATTAGATTATCAAAACAAAATCCTCAGTGCTCAGCAAGAAGTCCAAGACAATATCACCTCATTCATCGAATCTAGAAAAACTACCGGAGCACTCGTAACGGCAGATCATTCAGCCGTCACATCCACCCGCTTATCTATGATTCGTTATCGAGAAGGCCAATCGGATTTTACGCCGGTTCTACAATCGGAAATCCAAGAGTTAAATGTACAGATTTCTCTCGCCAATGCCCAGGGCAATATTCCCAAAGCATTGGTCGCATTATATCGATCTTTAGGCGGCGGCTGGCAAATTCGCAATGGCAATGATATTGTTCCAAATGAAGTGAAAAACAAAATGGCGGCACGAACTAATTGGGGAAGATTACTTCAACAACCCAATCACGAGCCTCCGAAAAGCAAACCACAGCAGATCAAAGAGTTGTATTTACCTGATTGGTGAGATAAAAATAAAAATGATATCAGCAAAACAGACAAAACTATTACAATTAAGCTTGGCAGGCCTAAGTATCCTCTGTTTGCTCATTTGGGGGATTAAGCGGTATCACGACCATCAAAAGCCAGTCTATACGGCACCTACTGTCGTAATCCAAAAACCCAAATTAGCAAATGTCACTGAATATGTCACTCAAACCGGTACTTTGGTCGCGTTTAATTCGGTGGATCTGGTCGCCAGAATTGAAGGGTTTTTAGAAGGCATTCAATTTACTGACGGCGCTTTTGTCAAAAAGGGCCAAGAATTATTTATTGTGGAACCCGAATCTTATTGGGATCAATTAAAAGAAGCCCAAGCCTCCGTCGCTTCGGAAGAAGCGTCATTTGCTTACTCCAAAATTGAGCGCCAACGTCAACAAAAAATGTATCAACAAAATGCCACCTCTCTCAACAGCGTACAAGAGTGGGAAACCAAAGTTCTACAAAGCAAAGCAGACCTAGACAAAGCCAGTGCCAATGAGAGAAATGCGGCCATTACTTATAGTTATACGCATGTACTGGCTCCTTTTGATGGCCGGATGGGCAGACATTTGGTGGATGTGGGTAATTTAGTCGGCAATGGAGCAGCAACCAAATTGGCAACGATTGAGCAAATTGACCCTATTTACGTTTACTTCAATTTAAATGAGCTGGATTTACTCAGAGTACGGCGTATGGCGCATGATAACGGGATTACGCCTGACGACCTGAGTTCGATTCCAGTCTATGTAACCTTGCAAAATAACAAAGAGGTTACGCATGAAGGTAAATTGGATTTTGTGAACACTGGACTCAATGCCTCTACTGGAACCATGGAGTTCAGAGCCTTACTCCCGAACCAAGATTTCGCATTACTCCCCGGACTTTTTGTCCAAGTACGCGTACCTATTCAACACCCCAAACAGCAATTAACGGTCCCTGAAGTCGCTGTGCAATATGATCAAATTGGCGCTTATCTTTATGTTGTGGATGATAAGAATACCGTCATCATTAAAAGAGTAGTGATCGGCGCCACTAACGAAGGGTATCGCGCGATTAATAAAGGATTGGACGCTACAGATAGCGTGATAGTGGCAGGATTACAAAATGCAGCCCTCGGCATTCAAGTCACGCCCACTACCGCTGACAAGGCGGAATTATGATTTCCAAATTTTTTATTGAACGCCCTGTTTTGGCCAATGTGATTGCTCTGTTACTTGTTTTTCTGGGCATTGTGGCCATCGCCGTCTTGCCTGTTTCTCAATATCCAGCCATCGTACCGCCAACCATTCAAGTCTCTACCTCGTACCCCGGTGCCGACGCCAGAACGCTGATTAAAACGGTCGCGTTGCCCATTGAGCAGCAAGTCAATGGTGTAGAAAATATGCTATATATGCAATCCAATAGTACCAATAGCGGTTCGTATAATCTTATCGTCACTTTTGCAATCGGAACCGACCTCAATTTCGCACAAATGCTGGTACAAAATCGCGTTCAATCGGCGTTGGCCCAATTACCTTCTGTAGTACAACAACAAGGGGTCACTGTCCAGGCAAAATCAACAGCCGTGCTCCAGTTCATTACATTAACTTCGGAGCATAACGAATATGATGGCTTGTTTTTAAACAACTATGCCTCCATTAATATGGAAAATGCTTTAGAGCGCTTACCAGGCGTCGGCAATGTTATGGTATTTGGGTCGGGTTCGTACGCAATGCGGATTTGGTTAGACCCCAATAAAATGTATGCTTTTGGCTTAAATCCAAGCGATGTTATGAATGCCATCAGTTATCAAAACAAAGAAGTTTCTGCAGGTCAAATTGCCGCCCCCCCTAGTCAAGGCCAACCTTCTTACCAACTCACTGTCAATGTACCTGGTCAATTGAGTGATCCCGAGGAATTTGCCAATATTATCATCAAAACCAAAGTGAGTAAGCCTAACCAACTCGCCAATGCCAGCACTTCCTCGCAAATTGTGCGTATTCGGGATGTGGGTCGTGTAGAATTGGGGTCTTCTAGCTACAGCCAATTGTCCAAACTCAATAATAAACCGACCGCTGCGATCGCTATTTATCAATTGCCTGGGGCCAATGCTTTGCAAGTCGCAGAAGAAGTGCGCCAAGCTGTCGCCGCCATGGCAAAGCAATTTCCACCCGGTTTACGCTATGACATTCCCTTTGATACCACCATGTTTGTCAAAGCCTCAATCGATGAAGTCTATAAAACCTTATTTGAAGCGGGTATTTTGGTCCTAGTGGTCATATTGGTTTTTCTCCAAAATTTTCGTGCCACATTGGTACCAGCCACCACCGTACCCGTCACGATTATTGGCGCATTTGTTGCCATGCTCGCTTTGGGATTCAGCATTAATTTGTTAACGTTATTCGCTTTGATCCTAGCGATTGGGATTGTGGTAGATGACGCTATTGTCATAGTGGAAGGGGTGACCCAGCATATTGAGCGCGGCTTGACGCCTAAAAATGCTGCCATTCAAGCAATGCAAGAATTAATGGGGCCAGTCATTGGCATTACATTGGTGCTGATGGCCGTATTTGTTCCGCCCGGTTTTTTGCCCGGATTAACCGGCGCAATGTATGCACAATTTGCATTGGTCATTGCGGCAACTGCATTTATCTCTGCCATCAATGCCGTAACACTGAAACCCACACAATGTGCTTTATGGTTGAAACCCATTGATCCTAACCGTAAGAAAAATATTTTTTTCCGCAAATTTGATGTCGTCTATCAATCCTTAGAAACCAAATATTCAGGATTCATAACAAAATTGGTTCATCAGCACAAACCTGTTTGTCTAATAGGCGTTATTTTTGTTATTTGTGCCATCATCGGGCTCGGGCGCATTCCAACCGGGTTTATTCCCATAGAAGATCAAGGCTATCTGGTGCTCAACGTGGTTTTACCAGACGCATCCACCTTAGCTCGCACTGAAAAAGTCGTCAAAAAACTCAGTGATGAAATTTCTAAAATAGACGGCATTGCCAACGTCATTAGCATCGACGGCGTATCGTTATTGGATAATAACAGCAGTCTGGCCAACGCCGGTATTGTATACGTTATTTTTAAAGACTGGAGTGAGCGTGGTTCAGCACAGGGTTTACTTCCTCTTTATCAGAAACTGGCTAAGCTGGCCGCCAATACATTGGATGCTCAAGTGACCGTTGTTGTCCCGCCAGCCATTCAAGGGTTGGGGTTGTCCGGTGGATTTCAAATGCAAATTGAATTACAAGACGGGACATTTGATTATCAAAAACTCCAATTGGTTACTGATCAATTGGTGAAGCGCGGCTATGATTCCCCTGCCATTCAAAAAATGATCACCTCGTTTCGCGCCTTTGTGCCACAAGTGTCGGCACTCATCGACCGCACCAAAGCGGAATCCCTCGGTGTCACCCTCGGCGATGCATTTGATACACTACAAACTTATCTCGGATCTTCTTATGTGAATCTTTTCTCGAAATTTGGCCAAGTATTTCAGGTCTATGTGCAAGCAGATGCCTCGCAGCGCATGACTACTGAGGATGTGCGTAATTTCTATGTGCGCAATCAATCGCAACAAATGGTTCCGTTAGGAACATTGACTGATATCACCCCTACTGTGGGGCCAGCGTTGATTTCTTTATATAATCTATATCCTTCCAGTTTACTCAATGGCATTGCTAATCCAGGATTTAGTTCAGGACAAGCCATCGAAGCATTGGAAAAATTGGCCAAAGACACCTTACCGGCGGGCTTCACTTATGAATGGACCAGCACGGCGTATCAGGAAAAAATAGCCGGTAATTTAAGTTATTATATTTTCGCCATGTCACTGATTCTGGTCTATATGATTTTGGCCGGACAATATGAAAATTGGTGGACACCGATTTCCATTATTTTGAGTGTACCATTGGCTTTGATTGGAACGGTGATGGTCTTATCTATGTTAGGGCTAGCAAATAATATTTACACACAAATTGGGATATTATTATTGATTGCACTGGCCGCAAAAAATGCGATTTTAATTGTAGAGGTCGCACGCGAACAACGGGAACACCACCATAAAAGCATCTTAGAAGCCGCTGTCATCGGCGCTAAAATACGCTTTCGCCCTATTTTAATGACCTCTTTTGCATTCATTATGGGCGTATTACCCTTGGTATTCGCCACCGGCGCCGGGGCCAATGCGCGACGCTCTATTGGTATCACCGTGTGTAGTGGCATGCTAGCCTCTACCTGTTTAGCCGTGGTGTTTGTGCCAGTATTTTATGTGTTATTTCAAACCTGGCAAGAAAAACGAAAGAGCGCTAAAACCATCGCAGCTTAATTTAGGTTGTCCGACTTAAATTTGACCCTCCGTCACAGATGCGGGCCCCCTTCCCCATCTGTATCATCCGCCTCATCATCGTTCCGTGTACTGAGGTGCGGCATCGGCTTAACGGATGATTGCGACTCCGTCAGCGATACCTCTCGGTGCGCATTCTGTTCTTTTATTGTTCCGTATGGAAGCTTTTTATTAATCAAAACCGTACTATCATGCTCCGTAAATGTCGCCACTGGCGACATTCTTTGCTCATGCTCAATTTCTGCCAACACATGATCATTTTTTTGCACCATGAAATACACCTGCATCCCAGTAGCCCCCGCCGCAACAATGGACAACACCGTTAAAGCAATCGCCGGAATACCTATTGGAGGAAACAACAGAGAGGCAAGTCCAAGCAAAGCAATCCCGAATACCAATACATACAAACCATAAGATTGGCGATTCATAAATTTAAATTCATCTTTTTCAGGATGGTTTTCAGGTAAAAATAGGTCTATATTTTCATATTGTTGTTGCAAAGCGTTGCGTTGTTCATCAGTCAATTCCCGCGCATCAGGCGATGACTCCTCCAACCAATAATCAGGGCTTTTACGCGCAACATCCATAGCAGCACTGGCAGCCACAACCGCGGTATAAACCAGCAGACCCACGCCTGCAAGCGGAAAAAAGAGCCCCCCTGCCAGCAATGGCAGGACCAATAAAGCCAGATTTGCACCGGCCCAATTTTCTTCAGCCCAAAATCCTAAAAACCCTTTTGATACGCTGATTAAATAACGGTTACGTCGTTGATGTAAATCACTAAGAAGATCTTGTAGCTGGATAAACGTTGGATTTTTAGAATCTAAATTCTGCGATAGCAGCAATTTTATTTTTTGGTACGCAAGATCCGACAGATCCTTGTTTTCAGCATATAACAATTTGAGCAACTCAGGTTCAATGGCATCATACACTTCTATGGTATGATTTTGTGGCTTCATAGCATGCAATGTATCACGAAAACGTAAAGCCAATGTCAGCTCCTCTTGCATAGTGATCGTACTCATATTTTCCTATCCTTAGGTTTTACCGTGCACATAAATTCCGGGCGCATCCCGCAGAACGGGCATCTGAAGATTGGCAAATAAAGGAGCAGCTAAAACACTTGAACCCGTATACTCTTTTAACCATAATAGCCACTCTGGCCACCAAGAGCCGGCATGCTGCTTTGCAGTTTTTATCCAATCGTCTGCCTGTTGCGGATAATCGTGATTAGTATAATACCCGTATTTATTGCTACTAGGAGCATTCACAATCCCCGCAATATGCCCCGATCCGCCTAATACAAACTTCTTGGGCCCACTCAGCAACCCAAATCCCTGATACGTACTTTGCCAAACTGCAATATGGTCTTTTTGAGTGGAAAGAAAAAAAGTGGGGACATCAATTTGCGTGACATCTAAGGGCACTTCATTGATCTGGACTTTACCCGGCTTGACCAAATCATTGGCCAAATACATCATTCGCAAATACTCAGAATGCATTTTAGCCGGCATATTGGTCGTATCCATATTCCAAAATAACAAATCAAAAGCCAGCGGGGATTGTCCAAATAAATACCGTTGCACAAACACTCGCCAAATCAAATCGCCTGGTCGTAGCGCATTGAACGCAGCAGCCATCATTTCCCCTTCTAAATAACCTTGCTGTTGCATACGAGTTTCTAGAGCCTGAATCTGTTGCTCATGGATAAATACCCCCAGTTCCCCTGGTTCACTGAAATCAATGAGCGAAGCCAAAAACGTGGCTGAAGCGATAGCGTCAATCTTTTGCGCTTTGTAATACGCTAGCAGTATCGATAATAACGTCCCGCCAATACAAAATCCCAATGCTGACACTTGGGGGATTTGCATCGTTTTTTGGATAAACTCAATTGCAGCGATAGGCCCCAAATGCAAATAATCACTTAGCCCCCAATCGGCATGAGATTTATTTGGATTGCGCCACGAAATCATAAAGACGACAATCCCCTGCTCTACCAACCAGCGAACCAAAGAATTTTCAGGACGTAAATCCAATATATAATATTTGTTGATCCATGGCGGCATCATCAATAACGGAATAGATTTCACTTTCTTAGTTTGGGGGGTATATTGAATCAGTTCAATTAATTCATTTTGATAAACGACTTTCCCAGGCGTAACTGCCAAATCTTTCCCCACGATAAAAGCATCACCATCTGCCAATGGCATGGTCCATTGAGCGCTGCTCTGAGTCTGAAAATCGCGCAAAAAATTGCGGAGTCCCCGGAGTAAATTCAGACCATTATTTTGTACCGTGTCCGTCAATAGCTGTGGGTTGGTTAACAAAAAATTTTCCGGAGACAAAGCATGACAATACTGTTGGAGCAAAAATTGGACTCGTTTGATGCTGGGTTGGTCTTTAGACGGAAAATGCGCTGCAATCTGGAGTAGATGCTTTTCCAGTAAAAGATAGTGCTGACTAATCAATTGAAAAAAGGGATGTTGTGTCCATTCTTTTGCTTCAAACCGCCGATCTGACTGAAGTACTGGTAATGAAGTGTTGCCAGACCAGTATTGCAGCTGGGTTTGGAGTAAATCTTGGGCCTCCTGGCAATAAGCATGATACTGATCATTCGCTAAACTGGGATTTTGAACCAGATAATTACTTAATAAGCACAAATCAGCAAAAGCATGCGGAATTTTTTCTAACCAGCTCTGTAAATTCTCTGGTTTGTGTTTTGAACGCTGCAATAATCCTGCACTGGTTTCAATAATATCCTGAATCAGCGTTGAAAATTCAACGTTTTGGTCCATGTCAGATTTATCTCCATTATTCACATATTTACCAGAAATAAAACAACGAATAGTAGGTTGGGCCTTGACCCCACAAGGCATACCCTACGCTGGCAATGTTGGGCCGAGGCCCAACCCTGATGTGTCGTCACCTTTTTTCTGTCATCCCCGCGCAGGCGGGGATCCATCTAATATGTGGTTGCAATGCCACAAAAATGAATAGATCCCCGCCTGCGCGGGGATGACAACTTAATAAATAATATGCAGGATACTTAAAATCATTGCATATAAAAAAGGTGACGATACCTCAGGGCCCAACCTACTACAGGCCACGCTCTATTGTTTTTTTGTATTCGCTTTACATTCTTCCGCAAAAGAGTGCATGGTTTTTTCAATAATTTTCAATGATTCTTGCATATATGCAATGGCTCTTTCTCCATTGGCCAAGGCCCATTGCATTTGTTTTTCCATAAGCTCATCTGGTCGAGTAATTTTACCCAGATCTTCCGGTTTCATGGCTTGAAAATTCTTTAAAGTCTCAGTATTCAAACGCACGAAATCTTGCATAGGTTCTTGAAGGTTCTTCCATGTTTCTGAATATTTTTCATATCCATCGCGTTGTTGACTCATGTTATTCTCCCAATATGTTGCATTGCACAATAAATTATAGGGTCAAAAAAAACAATTTGTCAAATTTATGGATAAGAGTTTTCAACACTCAATACAATGTGTCATTCCTACGCAAGAGAGAATGACACATTTTTTAGAATGTGTGAGCGCTTATTAGCGATTACCGAAGTTAAGCGAAGTAGACGAGGAACCCATCGCATAGCCAGCCCCACCACCGTTGTCATCGGGTTTTGCAAAAAACCGTGCATGCAAGGAAGCGGTTAAGGTCACCGTTGCCGCGGCAGCTACTGTCACGGCAGTACCAAAGAACAGATTGGCAGCCACTTTGGAAAGGCCTGTCACTACGCCAGACACAGCCAAAGGAAGCACCGCTGAATTCACCATGAAAGCGGCTGCGGCCAATACTGCAGTAAGAATGATTGCCAGTAACAGCAATTGCAACCATCCATTCTTAAAGCTCGGGTCGTTATAAATTGAAAGAAGAAAACCCGGATTTGACACAGAACTAGCAGCGCTTCCACGCGCAATTGGAGCAGTTTGGGCATCGGGGAAAAAATAAATATCCGATTGCGAGATCATCGTAAACGTTGCCTGAAGGCAAGCAAAATGCTGTGCGCACTCAGATTCATACGCTCCATCTGTCACCATTCTTAGATTTTGCATATGGGCCTGTAGAATATCTGGTGAAATATTGAATCTGTTAGCGTCCCTCTGACATACCCCTAATTCCTGCGCTGCAGAGCGAATATCTGTAAAACTAAAAGGAACAGTCTCTGGCAACACACGTATCCAAGCCACACGCAAATTTAGAAGAGATTTGGCTGTAGGCGCCAGCTCGCCGGGATCTCTAATCACGTCATCACGAGTCTGGTAAGAATCATTTTGTTGCATAAATTCAATAGTCAAGTCCAATTCTTGTAATATTGGTAGAAATATTAGACCAAACTCTGTGTCTTCTGAACATTCCTCAGAAAAAGAATCCGTCAGAGAACTAGTAATAATACTATCATCGTTTATACCTAAGCGGCGCTCTGCGTGTGCCATTACACGGTCAATCAATTGTTGGGTTAACTGTTTATTCCTAGAAACCGATGCTTCAGTTTCTGACAAAGATAGAAACCGTTCTCGATATACATTCAATACCTTTAATTGCTCCTCAGTTTTCTTGAATAAAGGAACAGATTTCACAGAGCTCACAGTCTTCGCAGAGCCAAAAGTAATAGACTGCTTTGTTTGCTGGAGAAGATATTGGTAGCGCAGATAATCGTCAATCGAATAGTCTTCTGGCTGATAGGCACCACTGGTAAAAAATTTAGGCATGATATCCCCGGTATTATTAATGTACACCCTGATAATCAGAATGGCGAAATTATGCGGAATTATACAATATAAGGCCATATATTACCTAACACTTTGATGGCGACCCAATCAAAAATGTGGCTTTTAAACACAACCGATGGATCTCGCTGGCAAGCCGCGAGACGTGGGGTCACAAGGTTGTGATCGTTGTCACACACCAAAAAGACTCGAAAAAAATCCCGTCACTTGCGCTATCATCGTTCCAGGCTCTTGTATCAACGGTTGCTGTTTTAAAATAGGAAGCGCATCGTCGCGCACATAAGTCGCTTCGCGGTTCGGTAAAATGTGCTGGGTATAGAAATCCAATTTTTCTTCTGCATCTTTATTCAACCACACACAAGGATGACGCGAATCCACCATGGTATTTAACTCGCCCTTGAAATAGCGAATTTGCTCTATCAAACTCTGATAGTTGAGGTCATTTTCAATAGACTCAGGACGGCGCCCCCCAAGCGGTGAATGACGAGTTGTCGTCAACCACCATTGTCCACTAGGATTTTGGAACCTTATTTCTTGCGCTTCGGCTTGGGTAACGAGACAGGCCGTCAACCTTTCTTGGTGTTTGACAAAATAAATGAGATGTACTGGCTTAGCATACCCATCCATCCGCACAGGTTGTTGCTCCTGATACACCTGTTCAAAGTTTGGACTATATAATAAATTTTCTGAAAACTTCGGCCGAACACCCATCCAAGTACTCAGAGGACGTGCCTTTCTTGGATTCCAAGGCATAGGTGGCACAGATGATAGATTAATATCGTAATATTCATCTAATTTTTCCAAATCCAACTCAAGCTCTTTTTCTGCTTCCACTTCTTCATCAAATTGCTTATCTCCAATCCGATTTAAAATCTTTTCAGGGCAAATATCCCTCGCGGCGGTGATGATGCAGTCCATCTGCGCGGTTAAACTGCGCTCATCAGTGGCGTGGCGCACTACCCTAGCCAAATCAAGGCACTCTCGCCATTCGCTTAACAAATTGCGTTGATGACTGCGCAAAATAGTTTGCGTAAAATCTTTATGGTACATTGCACCATATTTTGCATAATGATCTCGGTGTTCAGCTTGATCAAAGAAAAATCGCTCAAATGCCAACATATAGCGATGTTTGAGGTCGATTTTTTCTGGATCGATAGCCAAGATTCGTTGCTCTAAATCAAGACGTATGATGTTCTCAAGCTTATCAAAACTAGCCGCTGCATTGTCTTCAAACGCATCTTGTTTTTCTTTGTCTTCAGCCATCTGTATCAAAGCTGAAACCGATATGTCCTGCAAATCTGGAGGCACAATGAGCTCCAGTGTTTGTTGCTTTTCCAAACCACGCATACGCGTACAGCCTTGTAAAACACGGTGTAAAGGCGTGTTTTTATCGACCAAAACTTGCGCGTTCGCGGTGGGAGTATGCGTCAAATCCAGTCCGAGGGTACGTTCCTGATCATAATAAGTAAAACAGTGCTCTAATGAGCAACCCCCTAATTTGCGACAAATTTCATCCCTATCCGTTGTACCCAAAACCACAGGCTTGCCTTGCGCTGCCACGGGTAATGCGCACAAAATATCATCTTCATTAAAATACAATACATATTTTATGGGGCTACCTTGTTTAGCAAAATACTGAGCCAGCGCCGCTGCTACCTCAATGGCGTCAAATCCAGCAAAGCGGGCACAAATATCAATAAGCGCATGAGTAGGTTCTGAGGGAGCTAAAGCCTCAATAAATTGCGATAAACCCTGAAATGGCGATGCGCGCAATCCCGTTACTTTTTCTTTAAGGACTTCTTGAAGATAACCATCATTTCCCAAAGCGGTGCTTTCGTCGTAGTACACACGCTTAAATGTTCGATGATTGCCTGGTGTCCCACTTAAGCCCTGGACAGAACGATATAAATCAACATGATCGTAAGAATCCCCATGCAGCACAGACTGTTCTTGAGGAATACACGGCAAAACAAAATCTTGCAATATTCGATAAATCAGCGGCGAAGAATGTTTCATCTGATTCAAAACTGCCCGATCTTCTGCGCGATGGATATCCATAGTTTGCAACGTCAATCCAGAGTCTGCTAACAGAGCATTCACTTCTTGTGCCAATGGCGTGGCATTCATTTGCAGATAGTGCTCTGGATTATCTTTCATCATTTTCCGAGCCTGAGCTTGCCATTGCTGCATCGATTGACAGAGTAATCGCTCCTCAACGCCTTGTTGGAGCATCCCTTGAATCGTGCAATTGATCGTTTTCAAAACATGCCCAAAGCGACTGCGTTCATTCGGAGTATTATTGGCTCGATAAGGAATAGCGATAGCCTGTTCAGCTGCATTTTTTTTATATTGTTTAGAAGGCCCATATTTTTCTTTGTATTTCAAAGCAGTTGTTTTCGGTAACAATAGGATTTGTTCTTTATAAAAAGCCAATGCATTGCGTGTCTTGCGATCAAGATCTTGAATCTCTGGTGGAATATTTAATAACCGATTGCTCAAATAAGCTTTGGCTACGCGCTGTAAAGCAGGCGTATTCAAGTGCTTGAAGGGACCCGAACGCTCCAGGAATAAACAGTCAATTAAGTGATTACCATCGTAACGACAAGCAGGATAGCGTTCAAGCAATTCAAATAATTGGATACTATATGAAATGGTATTGGCATCTACCGGAATTGCTGGACCAAAGGTATAATTAATTTTTTTATTTTGTCGTAAGCCTTCTTGAACCTCATCCAGAATGGCATCACCCGATAATTTCAAAAGTTTGACTATTTTTTCAGCCCATATGACTTGTTGACGCCATTCAGGCCAATCTTTTTCTTGTTGAGGACGCAAACGCAATAATTCACGGTATTTTAAATGCAAAGATTGCATCGATTCACCCGCGGTGACCAAATAGTCTTTATTAATGGAAATATGTGTGAAAAATTTATAAATTTGTTTTAACCGCGCTGCAGAACAATCACTGTCCCGATTAAACTCAAAAATATGCCCCGTTTGGTTGAATAGGCCCTGTGAGAGCTGATTCATATCAGCGTGTTGGGTTTTTAGTAAAGCGCGTTGGGCTTCCACCACCACCAAATTGGTGCCATTCGCTTTCTTCTGCGCTAAGATCGGCAAAACGAGTTTAGATTTGCCACCGCCCATAAGAATTTTTTCTACCATTTCTCTAAAACCACCATTCGGAGTCACCTCTAAAAGCCGGTGTAATGCTTCAATTTGTCTGGGACGAATCAATTTATTTTCTAAATATTGAAACAACATCAGACTGGGATCGCATTGCGCAGTGTCCGAACTTTCTTGAATGAGCGTTTCCGCCATCTCAAAATAATCCTCTCCGTCAAGTGCTTGTAACACCCGTGTCATTTTCTGATTTTGTACAGACAGAGAAACATACTCATGCAACATCGAATGCAATCTGTCTACATCCACTGCATTCGACAAAGTCGTTGTGGCATAATACTCTGCTCGGTCTTGATGCAAATACAGTTTTAACAAATCCTGCTTGCTCACCACATTTCGACTAGCAGCCGATACGGCATTCAAATAAGCTTCTTTTTGCACCCCATCTTCCGGATCCTTAAACGCAAAAAGTTCTATTTCAGCCCATTTTTGACTTAATAGGACGTCTAAATTGACCTGATGCTGCTCAGCTTGATTGCGCAAAAATGTCCGTTCAGCTGCATTTTCCAAATGCTGCTGCGCAATCCGCTTTTTTTCCTGCATTTGCCGATAGATGGCTTTGCCAACGCTTTGTTCGGAGCCCACCTTTGAATACTCGCCAGCTTGACGATATTCCGCACCCCAATGGCACGCTATTTTCCAGCCCTCAACTGACACTGCACTAGTTTGTATCGGTTCTTTATGAAACATTTTTGCACGTAATTCCGCGAGCAGATCAGTCGCTTTTGCTAATACGTCTTCATAAACATCTCGTGCTTGTAACACTTGAACGGGAGGGACGCTCAATCCCTGAACCAAAGTAACCATTGCATCCCAGCCACAATGGTTGTTTAAACGCAAACAACGTGGATTAGCTAGTATGCGATACAATACATTAGCCACATAGGGAGTGGGCGTATCTACCTCAGACAATGGGACATGGCGTGCAATACGCAAACTTGCCTGACAAAAATGCCGTAACCGTGTACGATACTCTAAGACAATCGGCGACGCCTCTTCATCTTGACAGGCAATACGAATCAAATTAGGTAAATACCGCAGTAACTCTTCCCCTGTTGTCATAGAAGATAATGCCCCAATGGCTTCTTCATCTGAATATATTGGAGGAGACAGCAAGTCTTTTTGTTTTAAATACGCGCACTGAGGGTTGGCTTGAAGCGTTTTATCATTAAAATCAGTTGGCAAACTCAGATCGACCGCAACATAGTCCAGACGAGTGATTTGTTTGCTGACCGTAACTTGCGTTTGTAGTTCCTGTTGAATGCTGTGCAACCGTCTTTCTTCACTATGGGTCCATTTATCTCCCATACTCTGCTTCAATGCCAACAAATTATGTTCTAATTTCAATAACAATTTTAAGTTCAGCTGCAAACGTGCCACGCCTAAAGGCCCTCGTGCTGGGCTCCCCTCTACGTCAATATAAGTGAGCAAGCTATCGCACTCATGATTGTCTAATTCAAATACGCTCGGTAAGTAGCGTTGCACTTTCAAAAACTGAGTATGAAGCATAGCAATGATATGCGGTAAATGCGTATAAAATTTACGGATCGACTTTGTCTGAAATGCAGCATACTCTCCATTCGCTGAACTGAGATCCCCGTCAAATTTATCAGAAATATTCGGTATATTGCCTTGTAAAATACAACGACTTAGCAAAGCTAATGCTTTCAATTTACATGCAATATAGCGTGGCGCTCTCAGGGCTTCATGTCTAATTCTCTCTTCTGTATAGTCAGTCGGCACATCGATTGCCGGCAATTTATTCGTAATCCATTCCAGATACTTCAACTCATTAAAAGAACCACTGATGCCACCCTTCCTATTCACTTCAGTTAATACCCGCCAGGCTTGCTGTAAATCATGCGTAGCCAGATATAAATAACATAAATATAACGCATCTTCTGCTGTATCGGCTTGTGGCTTACCATCAACTATACGAAAGCGTACGTATTGTTCCGAGTTCGCAAAACGCCACATCGGCTGATCTTTTTTAGCGATGCGTTGTTCGTCCCAAAGATGCGTCATATGCGCCGCTGGGATATGCAACGTAAGATCATGCACCAAAGGATAATATTGGCCGATCGTTTGCACTTCATGCGTTAACACATAAAAAGGCTGAACCGGGACAATACATTCAACCGGTATACAGCTTTTTTCAAACGTCAAACACGCCACATTCGATGCAAAAGGAGAGGCTGATTTTTTACTCAGCACGGTCTGACTATCAGGATGGATAATAGTCTTATTTTCAGCGTCATAGATCAAATCCATTCCGTAGCGCGGAAAATGAATGGCATTCTCACCTGCGTAAGCATAATGCACGATAAATTGAGCTTCTTCATATTGCAGCAAAGCATCCCTATGTTCAGAAGGCAAATCTACTAAATCTGCAGTCTGCTGCGCGCTTTTGATAAAACGCAATCCCTGACCTTGTTGCCATTCATAACAAATTTGATTGTTCTGAACAAATATAAGCTGATTTTTGTCTTCAGTATGTACCCATGCTTCAGTTTGGTCATCCGTCAGCCAAGCAGGCAAATGATGTTTGATACAGGGATAACCGAGGTCTTCTTTATCTAATCCATAGCGATGCGCTTGTTGCACAGATAAAGGACCTAATTCATACCAATCTTCTGAATGTGCTTTCCGCCATTTTTTTTGAAATACCCAGCGTTCATTCACTTTCAATGCGCGCAAACATGGGTTTGGCGCACCAAATTCTAAAATTTTCTCATCGCGAGAAATGGCACATAATGTGTCATTGCGCAATCCCAACCGTCTTAAAATCGGTAAATTTTTCCAATATACGGGGATAGGACTGAGTGCAAAATCTTTATAATATAGTTTGCCTGAAACGAAATCGGTCGAATCACTCGCATCCGAGAGCCATGGATATTTTGCAAAAACCATTGAAATCATTTGTTCCGGCATAGCCTTAGCAGCAATCAGCCATTCTTTATACTCATATTGAGCGCGCCGTAACTCATCTTCGCAAGCTGTATCTCGCTCAATTTGCTGATTACCCATAGCTTGAATATACACATACGATTCATACGCATTCGCAAATAATTTGGAATCATTTAAAGACACAATGGTTAAAAACTTATATTGATGTAACGTGCTTAAAATTTCACGATTAGTTTGCTTGTCTATGAAATCATCCAAATAGCGTAAATTCCGTCGCAAACGAGCGGTATAACCAAAATAACGGTCGAAATAAAATTGCAATCGTAAGAAAAACAAGGAAGAATGGCTGATTTTTCCATACAAGTCTCGACACTCGTTCAAACCAAGTTGAATAAATTCATCCCATTTTTTTAACAACAGGGGATCATCTTGGTATGGGATTAATAAACCAGGCTGAAAAATATTGGCTTCAACATATGACTGCGTCGTACTCGAAGACAAATGACACGTCTCACCTAAAAAATAATCCAGTGTTAAAACAATTTGATGTTCCGGCATCAAACGTAAATGCGCCAATTCTCGAATAAATAAATCTAGCTTAGTCATGCGTCGCATACTTTGATTACAGGCCAGTTGGATATCATTTTCGGTTGGTTTGCGCTGGTTTTTAGATGCCCAAATCGTTCCTTGCGGCGCATCTGCTAGCAAAGCATCTTTTTCAGGTGAGTCTTGCATGGGATATTTATGCTGACTCAGGGCCGTTTTGTTCACACAAAATTCTCGCTGGCTGGGGCAAGCTTGAGTAAGCTGTGTCGCCATTCTGAGACGACTTTTATGATGCTGCAGTCTCGGCTTGACTAATCCAGGCAAAGTTTGATTAAGCAAAAGACAAAAGCTACGTACAATGAAATTTTCCACCCTCATCTGGGTTTGAATACTATCGATCAGGGGTTTCAATAAAACCGCATCTAATTTTGTGTACTTTTTTAAATTGCCATCCTCATCTAAGTCTTCCAATAATACATAGAGAGCTTGTAAATGTTGCTCGCGCACAGCAAGATGGATAAGTTGATTATTGGAAGCATATTTATCTGAATAATGTTTTTCCAAAGCAGCCTTACAACGCACATCAGACCGACCCAAAATTTGGGCGTATTTATTCAAAAAATAACTATCATAATCAACTGCCCGATAGGAATACTGCCGCATTATCTGTAATAGCTTTTTATCCAAATTTAAATCACAGGTTGCCAAGTGAACGCTATGTTCATACCCCTTAACAAAAGCGCCCAGCTCCTTCTGAAAACAGTCTGAAAAATCTGGCCTAATCTGTGCACACGCATGTAACAAAGAAAATTGGACCAAAAACAGACGGGGTAACTGACTGTCTCCATAACATCGCTTATAATATTTTTGATACTGAGACTGCAAAATTTCCAGTTTACCAAAAGGATCAACTGCTCCAAATAAAGACATTGATGACAATGGTATCCCTGCCTTTGAAGTGACCTCTAATGCTAATATCTCTCTCTCAACTTTCATCAATTCGCCCAATGGATCTGCTTGGATAGGAACAAGAGATTGCCGCGTTGCAACATCAGGAACCCAATCAATACTATACTGAGAACCGACCCAAACCGACGCCTGCTTCTTTGATGAGACCAACCATCGTTCTTGGATAATCTCTTCTTTATAAGTTCGTAAATCTCGGGCAGCACTCAATGGGTCCATAAATGGTTGTAAATCTGCACTATGGTGATCTTGAATACTCCGCAATATCTTCAAATTGTTTTCAATAGCCAATACAATCAATTGATTGATGTGAGCATGTCTGGGCGCAGGATAGGTGCTGATAAACTTGTTTAATACATACAGTTTCAAATCCAACATTAAACAACGGTAAAACACAGGATCATTCAAAAAACAATTGAGCAACTGCTGCACAGAAAGAGTGCAGGCACCGGCCATCACCCCTTGGGTAGCCACTTCGCTTTGGAGTAGGTTTTTTGCGAGTACCTGCTGGGCATTCATATACTCTAAACTTTTTTCTATATTTCGATATAATTTGGTAGCATCGATAATGTCATCTTCATGACTGCGCGCTGGATGATCGAGTAAATTAGGCAGTAAAATCCGTTGTAACAAATAGGATAATTCCTTCTCATCTACAGGCTCAGGCATATCGTAAATTTTGACCGGATAATAGCGTTCGCTGTGTTCACTGGAAACTTTCTCATGCTCTGCAAGGCCTGCACCTGCATTATAAATATAAAAACGTAGTCCATGTTCTGTCCGTTCAAAGCGATAAATCATCGAATGCGATGAACCTGGTGGCTGATTGATCCAGCCCCCAGAAAAGAAATACTCTTGACCCACTTGCCCCATTTGAATTTGTTGCGCTGTTTCCTTGCAATATGTCTGCAAGCTTTGACAACTTCGGGTATTCCTAGCATTCAAATTTGTCATGATCCGGCATTGCATGAGCAAAGCATCGACTGCGCGTACAAAAGCCAGAATCCTCGGATCCTGTAAAGAGCGATCCGTCATATACTGTCCGAAGCAACCCAAAATATGCTCTACATTTTCACCTTGCAAACCAGCCAAGCCAGGCATTTCCATGTCTAATTCAAGATGGGCAAATACCGTCTCAGTAATAACGGTCTTCGGAGTTTGAATGTAACGAAAAACCGTGCGTAATAGTTCCGTGGCATTATCTTTCAGGCGAATATGCAGGGATTGCAAATTACTGTATTGCTGTTTTAATTGCCGATAAACCGAATCATGAAAATAATACTCAGAGTCTTTACCCTGATAAACCAACGTATCCCAACCTTTTTTATGGAGAGATTGCAGCAACAATCCATCGGATACCGTCAAAGGTTGCAATGTCTCACGTAAACGCCAAAAAACTTCCGGCAATACAATTGAAACCTGCATATTAGAGTAAACCGTCTGATGTCGATGCTTTGCATCTTTATAGATATCCCGAAAACCCAAAGAAGGCTCGCGGAGTGAACGCATAACAGCGGGGTAAACTGCAGCAATAGAAAAGTTGTGCTTGATTAAAATTTGAAACATTTGCGCCAGCGTATAAGCAGGGAATTGGACATAAATCATACGGCGTTGTAATGCCACACTAGCAATATTACGCCCTCCCATATCAGCAGGATTTTGCGTGGCCAATAAGACAAAGCCGGCTACTTTTGCTGCATTTCCCTCCAAATCCACACCAGATAATACGGCATTTAATACCTCTTCAATCATATCTGACACATTGAATTCATCCATAATGACTATTTTTCCATCATGAAAAGCGCGCAATAGATATTCTTGTTTACGATTAGGCAACCATTTTGCCGGAATATAATAAAAATCCGACCCTTCTTTCAACCCTTTACCGAGCAGATACAATCTCAAAAATAAACTTTTACCGGTGCCAGGCTCTCCCTCCAACAGAAAACCGGACAAACCACCCTTCTGGCTCTGTTTATAATCTCTAACAGACATAAAGTCATCTAGCGCTGCATACGCAGGATAATGACAGGGGATAATTTCAAAGCTTTCCTGCTCTTCTTGTAATCGCTCAGGGTATACTCGGTATGGTTTTGGAACATGATGCCATTTTTGAATGAATGCTTTATGAAAAAAACCTTTTTTCGACTCGGGGAGCGCTTGAGATGCAAGATGATACGCCTGATACAAAGCACAAGCCTGATCATCGTCGGGGTAAAGATGCTTAGTGGCTTTAAATAAATATGCCATCATTTGCAATTCACGTACTGAAAATGCTTTGTCATCAAGCGTCTTCACCCTTTGGTATACGTTCAAAAATAAACGCCCCAGCATCGCTTCATGACCGTCGCAATCGCCCAAAATCGGCAACAACATTTCATGGTATAGCGATGCATTAGGAAAACTTGAAAAAACCACTACATTGGCATAAGTATGGAATAATTCTGGAGTTTGGCGCTCCTTGGAATAATTAGAAGGATTCATCGCCACCACGATACGGTGGTTTTCAGTTAAAAGATAATATTTACCTTTATAGAGAAAAGAAGGCGGATCCCACATGACGCTTTCAAACTGTTCCCATTTGAATTGCTTTAAATTGGCTTCATCCAAAAACAAAATCCCGCCTTGCTGAATCCATTTTTCAATATCATCAAAAATGACCCGAGGAAAAGCTTGCATAAAATGACTTTTGCCTACGCCCGTCTCGCCCAATAGACACACCAACCGACTGGTCCGTAAAGCATCGGTCATATCCTGATATCGGGTATGATTAAATTCTGTGACACGGGATAAACTAAAATCTTCAGACGTATCAAAACGCTCTAGAGGTAACGAATTAGGGATCGGATGTTGTCGCACTGGACGCCCAGCCAACAAAGCCTTATCTACTTTGGGACTCAGAAAATCCAGAGTACCAACTGGCCGCTCAAACTGCCCGTTATGCAAATATCCTCTGCCATTTACCACGTCCCACAACAGATCTTTCAGCTTTAATGAACAGTCGCCTACTAATAAAACACGCCCTGGTTCCTCAAGTAAAAATTTCCAAATGTCACATATTTCTTCGCGCAACATCCCTTGATCATCTCGAAATCTACGATAAAATAAATCTTGAGCGCTTAAACCATCCACGGAGATCAGTCGGTCATACCTTGTTGTCGACATCACATAATTGAGTTCCAGCTGTTTTGAGTTCTGAGTGGGACTTAGAGAAAATAGGCGCTGTTCAACTAATTCTGGCGGTAGATGTACTGTTTTATCGAGCATACACATCAACTGACAACCAAAATGTTGCGCTTGCTTGAATAGCCTAGACCAAATTTCAGGCCCTAAATCACGTGTGACATAGACTTTTAATTCACGTCCTGCAAACGCTTCCAGCACCCCTGGCAACCCAATAATACCCTGCTCTGTAAATTGATATTGCACAAAAAAATCATTAGCAGTCGTTGGATTAAGTATTCTGTCGTAATCCATTGAACATTGTTGGGTAAATTGCGGCACCAAAGGTTCCAAGGCAAAGGTATACCCTTCTACATAATCGATATGTAACGTGCTAGGAAGCGACATTTCGCGCCCATAATAGCGAATGTGATGACTTTGCAACAAAGTGTAAATCGCCTGCCGAAATCCAGGTAATTGAAGCGGGGCATTTCTGAGAATGATTTTTAACGACCCGACAAAAGGTTGGTTTAATAAATCACTAGGCTCAAAACATATCCCTCCAACAGATGGATTAAATCGTCCATATAAATATTTTTTCCAATGCACACTGTGATAAAAATCAATTTCAACGATGTTATCAAATTCTGCAGCAACCAAGTCGCCCCCAAAATCTAAGAGCGGAGGAATCTGCAAGCAACTAGGTAATTCAATAGGTTTTTCATCATGTCTGGATATAAAGTCATTACCTTTATAAGCACTTGGATCGCCCTTATTTTGTAAACTTAAGACCAGCGCTTTGTTTGAAATAGGGATATTGTCATTGGAGCGTTGATTGATTGCATCTAATAACGGATTCGCCTGGACCATTTCTTTAAAGGTAAAACCACCCCAATTGACTGCAATAATCAAATGGGGATGACTCTGTAACACATTATAAAAATCCCCAGCCGGCCCAGGGATTTCTTCACAACGGTTATCAGCATGAATCCTCAAGCTTGCGACAGCACATTGTAAATCACGCATATTGTTTACAAGCCATACGCCACGCGCTTTGGCTTCAGGCGTTGCCAATATATGATCTAGGTATAAATCCAAATGATTTTGCGTTGAAAATTGCAATAATATATTTTCGCCTTCACGCGTCAATACATCATCATCAAATGCTGCCAAATTGAGATCTGAATCGAGTTGGATGGTAGCAGGCACCATTTGTTTTGACTTTTTAGGCAAATCAGACGCTGATTCGATACTACATTGACTAAGCAATGCCAAATGAGGATCCTGGGCAGAAATGGTCATTTCTGCATCTAGCAAAGAGGTCATTGCGAACAAGAACTGATGATCGCCATCAATTTCCTGAGTATTCGCGCGAAGTTTAGATGCGACACAAGCAATGCTGTGCGGCAATGCTGGAGCTAATAAAATAGAAGCCGGATAAGATTGATTAGCCAGAATAGCTGCATTTTTAGGCAGCAATATGACATCAAGCCCTACACTCTCACAGATTGCTTGGCGTGTGATAACCGTCAGCGTACCAGGTAAAATATCGAGAATAGCTTGTTGTAAAACTGATTCATCACCACGCCGAAAATATTGTGCTTCCCCTGTCACATCTTGAACATCAAACAAATACCAAATTCCCTCACGATAGAAAATTGTCACAGCCTGTGTATCATTCACTAAAATCAGCGGTTGTTCAGGATATTGAGCCAATAAAGCGTCTAAGTCCGAACCCAACATCCTTCGTTGATTGCGATAAGGATCAGCAGCATGCTGAGCAAACTGCGTGGAATAGGTATAAAACCATAATGTGTGCAACAAGCGGCTTAAATGCGAATCAGGTGTTGGACACTGTTGGAAGTCTTTCCAGTATCGCAACGCTGTAATCGCATCTTTCCAACCAAAAATAAGTTGTTGGGGATCCGTGATCGTCGTATCCTGCCAATAATCCGCAAAACAGTGGGCAATCGCCTGCTCTATCCCCGTTTCCAGGGAATTAAGCACTAACCAAGTCACATCATCCATCCCGTATTGCAACACCAAATAATCTTGCAATTTGTCTAATATCAAGCGCTGAGAAAAATCGCTAGTACTCGGCCGTTGAAACCAAAGCTGGGGATCACGCCATTCTTCAGGCAAAGAAGAGGGAGAGGATTGAAACGCTTTCCTGCGTGTCGCAGGAGCACGTTTTTGTTTTCCAAATAATTCTTGCGAATGTTCAGGTTTCAAGGTCAATAAAGCAGAATGACGTTTAGGAGCATCTTCTACATTTTCGAACTGCTGAGATGATTTTGCGCCTAATTCCGAGATAACAAACGCAGGATGAAGTGTTTGATAACGCGCTAACATTCGACGAATCAATTTTGGATCGTGTCGATAAGCTTCTTGATACGCTGGAATTCCAAATTCATTGCACACAAACAACGGCGCCAAATCTTCTGAGCTCAAAGTATCCATATTTAGATAGGTAAGAGGCTCAGAATCATGTGAACGCACCAACGTTAATAAACCACCTGCTTTGATATAATCAGCTACTTTTTTTGAAGACGGTGATGGATTAAAATCAATAGATACCACTTGCTGGGTTCTAACATACAGCGCTGAATCAGTAAAACGCTGATCCAAGACTCTTTGAATGCTACTCTCATCTCCTTGCGCTATGATAGAAAAATTTGCAACCGATCCTGCTGGATCGAAAAAAAACCAAAAGCCAGCAGAATAGTATAATAACACCGTAGTAGATTGATTACAGAATAGTAATTCTTGAGAAGGTGGTTTTTTCCAAACGGACTCCAGAGAGAATACCGCTTTGCTATATCCAAAATGGCTTTTAAAGCCATAAGAACAAGTATCTGCAGGAAAGAGAAACGTATGCATTGCAAGCCATAAGCGCTGTAACGACCGCGTTGCCAAAGATCCTGGTTCCGGTAATTCGGTAGCATCCCAGGCACCAATACTGTTGATAAAAGACTCCCACGCCAAATGCATTGCTTCTGCCGTTCTGTCCCGTTTCAAAGAACAAAAACAGTGAGCCAAGGCCTCCTCACTATGCGATTCAAACTGTGCTAAATAAGGCTCAATCTCCGAAGCATCTACACCTTGCAATCGCAGGTATTTCTCGAGTTTATGGATAATATCCCTGTGCGTAATACTCGTAAGAATGTCACTTTGAGTATCACAAGTGACGAGTTCATTTAATTGAAATTGATCCAAGGTATCTTTAGAATATTCAATGAGGATATGTGGAGGAAGATTACGTGGTAGCGCTCTGAAATTTACCTTAGAAATACCGAGGAACTCCAATGCGGGACATTTTTGGACTATACGCGCCAGGTCGTCAGGATGGATTCTACAATACTTCGATAAATGAGCCTCGCTGCCATTGTATGGCGTTATTTCTAGCGCTACCAACGCATTATTCTGGCTCATCCTGACGAAAGGTAACATACCCACAGAAATAGTTAGGAGTTTTAGGTTCGATCCACCCAACTGCAAATATTCTTCAGCAAATACATGAGGTTCAATAACATTCTGAAGCACCAAAGTATGGAGATTAGGGGCTGCACTGATGATTTTTTGGAGAGTTGACAATGAAAAATCGCGTTTTGCTCCCCACTCGATTTCAGTACTGGTAGGAGTGTGCGAACCAATAATCGATAGACTTTGTAATTTAGGTAAGGAAAGACTGGAGATCTCTCCAAATATTGAAACATAGTTCAATTCCAATACTTCTAATTCTGGATATGAATTCAGTTTGTCTACAATCCTAACATTGTATTCGCTACATTTATTCAGGGTAAGAATAAGTGCGTCATGCGATTTATCAATATCCACGAAGTCTTCTATGTGACCTTTCTTTTGCATAAAATCATAGAGATCGTTACTCAAATCCCATTGATTTAAGTGTGGATATTTATCCGCATTCAGATCGGTAATTTGTTTAATTTGGGCGCCGAAAGGACTCAGCATAGAATAGCCCACTTTATTAGCCTCTGTTACATAGACATATACATAGTTTTTTCGATTAGCAAAGTACTCATCATTCGCGATAATATAATCATCTAGAAACTCATCTTTATATATGCAATCATATCCTCGCAAATGATCTAGAATAATCACGTCATCTGCTTTAAATTTGTGATTCTTTAACAAAATCTGCAGGTCTTCGGTAGATATTTTCTCTGATTTTTCGAAAAAGCTTGATTGTGCATTGATTAAAGGAACTAATTTCTGATTTATAATGAAGTAAACTAAAAAGCCATATTTCAAAAATTGTTCAAAATCATCCCAATAAGCACCTTCTTGCGTACCAGTATAAATAATTATTTTTCTTTGAAAAACAATCTCGTCTGTGACTGTGACATGCTCAAAACAAGGTTGTTGTAATAAGAGCATTTCAGCAGCAAGCTCTCCAGACGTGTCATAATCAAATCGTGTGTCTACAGAAGTCTTCGCCGTTGTTTTTCGATAATACTTTTTTGCTAATATTCGAAACTTCATATAAAATAAATGCGCAAAATGCTCTAATTATACCACCGGATTCTTATATTGACAAGACAGTACAACGAAGTAAGACAAAATTCCAAAAATGACTATAATCTTGTATACTTGCAGCTGTTTTTCCTAGCTTAAGATTGATCATGAGAGAACATATAGAACAATTGTTGCAACAAGCGTTGCAACAATTGGCAACACAACATCCTATTGGCACAATATCGATTAGTCTTGAGCGGCCTCGAGATCCGAGTCATGGCGATTGGTCAACAGCAGTGGCATTGAGTTTGGCCAAATCGCTCCAGCAACCGCCTCGCGTGATAGCTGAACAATTGCTTGCTCTGATTCCCTCTGATCCCGACATCGAAACCGTAGAATTGGCAGGACCTGGTTTTATCAATTTTAAATTACAAAAAAACTATTTGCACAAACAGTTAGAAACTATGTGGTCTTCTCCAAATTGTGGTATTCAAGAACGCACCCAACCTGCAACGGTCGTCATCGACTATTCATCACCTAATCTGGCCAAGGAAATGCACGTTGGGCATCTTAGATCAACTATCATTGGCGATGCGTTAGCCCGTATTTTGACGTTTTTAGGGGAACAGGTGATTCGCCAAAATCACATCGGCGACTGGGGGACCCAATTCGGCATGCTCTTAGCCTATATGCATGAAATGCAACAGCATTCGCAGACACCCTTCAATTTATCTGATCTGGAAAGTTTTTATCTCGCTGCGAAACAACGCTTCGATACAGATGCCGACTTTGCCGATGCCGCACGCGCTTGGGTGGTCAAATTACAAAGCAATGATCCCGTAGCGCAAACATTGTGGCACCAATTTATTTCTTTGTCGTTAGCCCATTGCCAAGCACTCTACCAAGTTTTAGGCGTCCAATTGCAACCCAGCGATGCACATGCTGAAAGCGCTTATAACGCCGCATTGCCAAGCATTGTCACAACCTTAGAACAACAAGGCTTATTACGCGATGAAGATGGGACAAAATGCGTGTTTCTAGATCAATTTAAAGGGAAAGATAAACAGCCTTTGCCCATTATTGTGCAGAAAAAGGATGGCGGATTTCTCTACGCATCTACTGACTTAGCTGCCGTTGACTATCGCTGTCATACTTTAAAAGCAGACCGAATACTCTATGTCGTGGACGCACGCCAATCCTTACATTTTCAACAAATATTTGCCCTGGCTCTGCGAGCTGGATTCGCAACACCCGCCACGCAATTAGAACATGTTGAATTTGGGATGATCTTAAATAAAGCAGGTAAACCTTTCAAAAGCCGTGATGGCGGTGTGACCAAATTGGTCGATTTATTGGATGAAGCCCAACACCGTGCAGCGGCTCTGATTGCAGCAAAGAATCCAGATTTATCCGAGCAGGACTGTCGCGATATGGCGAAAACGATTGGGATTGCAGCAGTCAAATATGCCGATCTGTCTAAAAACAGGATATCAGACTATGTTTTTGATTGGGACACGATGTTAAGTTTTGAAGGTAATACAGCACCCTATTTATTATATGCCAATACGCGCATCCACAGTTTGTTACGCAAAGCAGCCGTCGTCAGGCAAGCACTGGACCCAATCAGCTTTGAGGTCCAGGATCCCCAAGAAATTGCATTGGCCAAACATTTGGCACTCTTTCCTGATGTCCTGGTGAACAGTGCCCATAAAGCGACTCCTCATTTAATTTGCACTTATGTCTATGAATTGGCAGGGCTTTTTTCTTCCTTTTATGAAGCGTGTCCCATCTTAACACCTGACAGCGAAGCGCATAAAAATCCGCGTCTAAAATTGGCCGCGTTAACATCTAAAGTACTGGAGAAAGGCTTGGATTTATTGGGCATTCCCACTTTAAATCGCATGTAATCGTAGGTTGGGCCTTGGCCCAACGAAATATTGTTGTTGGGCCAAGGCCCAACCTACAACGAGATCAGCTATGCCAGAATTACCTGAAGTCGAAACCACATTATTGGGTATAAGACCCCATATTTTGCATCAGACCATCGTAGAGGTCACCATTCGTCAACATCAATTGCGTTGGCTGATTCCGCAAGATACCTCCAGTCGTCTGAAGGGACAAAGCATTCTAAGCATCGCTCGGCGCGGCAAGTATATCCTGATAGCAACTACGAACGGGACTATTCTGATTCATCTAGGGATGTCTGGCCGCCTTAGTATCGTGCCCCTTACCACGGAATCGGCAAAACATGACCATATTGATATTCAACTCAATCAACAGCACCTACTCCGCTATACGGATCCAAGACGTTTTGGGGCATTTCTGTGGATTGATACACAAAACGCGCTGGAACACCCATTACTTAGCAAATTAGGACTTGAACCTTTTGATCCCAATTTTCACGGTGATTATTTATGGCAGAATGCCCAAAATAAATCAGTTGCAATCAAAGCTTTTATCATGAATCAGCATATCGTAGTTGGCGTAGGCAATATTTATGCGACTGAAGCCTTGTTCATGACCGGCATACACCCCTCTACCCCGGCCAAACTCATCTCAAATCAGCTAATGCACAACCTGGCTCAAGCGATTCAAACCATATTAAACTATGCTATTCAAGCGGGCGGAACCAGTTTGAAAGATTTTTTACAAGCAGACGGCAAACCTGGCTATTTCAAATTACAATTACAAATCTATAACCGCAACGGCCTGCCTTGTCCGAAATGTCAGACTCCCATAGAAAAACTCATTATTGGCCAACGAGCTTCTACGTTTTGCCCTATGTGCCAAAATTAGTTAGCACCCCGAAGTTCTGTCAAAAAGTTCAAATAGTCGCCTGCAATATCCAAGCCAGTTTCTGCACTAATTTGGCGCACACAAGTAGGACTGGTGACATTAATTTCTGTCACATAATCCCCAATCACATCCAAACCGACAAAGTGTAGAGCTTGGGCTTGTAAACTCGGTTTAAGAATCTGGCACAGAAGTCGATCGCGCTCCGTAATGGAAACCACTTTACCATACCCGCCAGCCGCCAGATTCGCTCTGGATTCGCCTTGTTTGGGAAACCGAGCCAATGCATGCTGGACAGGTTCTCCATTAATCAGAATAATGCGTTTATCGCCGCTGCGCGGCAAATCAGACAAATAGCGTTGCGCCATAATACAGCGACTACCGCCCTCAGTCAGCGTTTCCAAAATCACATTTAAATTGGCCCCCTCTTCATTGACATGAAATATTGAGCCCCCCCCCATTGCATCCAATGGTTTGAATACAACAGAATGATGCTCTTGCCAAAAAGCTCGCAAACGCACCATATCCATACTGACTAATGTAGGAGGACAAACCTCTGGGTACTGTAAGAGACTAAGTTTTTCATTATGATTGCGCAAAGACTGGGGTTTGTTGCTGACCAAGACGCCCTGCCGTTCGGCCAAATCCAATATTTGCGTTGCGTACAAATAAGTTAAATCAAAAGGCGGATCTTTCCGGATTAAGATGATATCGAATTCGGCCAAAGGCCGAACAGATGCTGTCTGCTCCGTCCAGCGCGTCGCAGTTGCCTCTACGACAACTGGCGTCACGTTTGCAAAAGCTTCGCCATCCCGAGCAAACAAATCGTTCAGCGTAAAATACCCGCAGTCCCAGTGACGCTTACACGCTGCGCTCAACATGGCCAAACTGGTGTCCTTTTGGGGATCAAGCGTATCTAAAGGATCCATCAACAGAGCTATATTCATACAGTTCCTTGTCGTAATGCTGCCGCTTCACGTGCTGCAGCCAATGCCGCCAAACGTGCAATCACACCATAAGCATAAAATCGATGATACCCATCTTGAGCAGATGATTTGGGGATATTACAGGCTTGTGCAAAGGCCAGCGGCTCAAAATGCATGCCAGGGGTATTGAGAATATCATTAGCCCCTAAGCTACGATGAACTCGATAAAAGCCGCCTACCACATATTGACCCACCATATACACTACGGGCTCAGCCACAGCACCATCTGCCATTTTTTCAAAACTATAGACCCCCTCTTGAATCATCACGCGAGTAACATTTTGATTTCCTTTGATTTTGGCCATTTTAGTGCGTTGTTTGCGATTCAAAGATAATATTTCCGCGGCATCATGTACCACAATGATCCCCATCCCATAAGTTCCACTATCTGCTTTGACTACTACATAGGGCTTGTCTTGTCTACCCATTTTCTGATAACGACCACGCACTTTTTGCAAAACACCGTCTACTTCCACACTCAAACGATCAATACCAGTTTTTGCCATAAAGTCCAGATCCGATACCTCAGAAAAGATAGGATTGATCAACCAAGGATCTAAATCAATCAAAGGAGCAAACTCATTAACAACCTCATCATAATAACGAAAATGCACTGATTTCAAACGTGTAGCCCAACCTAATTGTGGAATAGGCTCAATAGGTTGTTCTAAATTCTCCAGAATATCAGGTATCCCCGCCGACAAATCATTGTTTAAGATCACCACACAGGGATCGTAATCTTGTAAACCAATTCGGGCAGCCTGTCGCAATATGGGCTCCAAAATCAAGGGTTCTTGACCATCCACTTCTAGAATCAGTGGCTCCGCTTGTTCAGGACCAAGATTCCCTAACCGCACTTGATAGCCAGCATTAAGGAGGGTCTCACGTAATACGCACAAGCTTTGGAGATAAAACTGATTACGCGTATGATTTTCTGGTAGAAGCAAAATACGCTGACAATGATTTCCTAAACAAGACTGCAACGCCTGCACGCATAATGGAATAAACTCTGGGTTCAAATTATTGAATCCTGCTGGAAACAAATTAGTATCCACTGGCGCCAGTTTGAAACCAGCATGACGCAAATCAACCGAAGACATCAAAGGCGCGGGCGTCTTAGACCATTCCTCTCGAAACCAGGATTCAATGGTCGCAACTTTCTGCAGAATATGCGCTTCTATGGGTAAGAGTGGCCCCGTTTGTGAGGTCGTTAAATTAGGTACCGCATGTAACATTGATCATCCTTTTCTTAATCCATCCTAGATTCAACAAGGAATGAGTATATCAGCACTTGATTGATCAAATAAATATGGGATAATCCTCTCTAGCATATCAATATAGGATTTCATGTGGACAACGTCAGTCTTTTTGTTTCGCGCCATTGGCAATTGGCGGTAGCATTTGCCGTTATTCTTCTTGTACTCATGATTTATGAGTATTACAGTTTGAAAAAGGCCGGAAAAGCCATCAGCACAGCTCAAGCAATTGAACAAATCAATCATTTTTCAGCCGTGGTCATCGATTTGCGTCCCGCTGAAATTTATAAAAAGGGCCATATCATCGGTGCTATCCGTGCCACAGAAGCCGATTTTAGGCTTCCTAAAATGCACCAACACAAGGACAAGCCTGTGATCTTAGTCTGCTCTAGAGGGTTTGAGTCTCAAAAACTTGCTCCAAAACTGTCTGCACAAGGGTTTTCACAGTTAATGACACTGGAAGGCGGCATCTCAGCTTGGCAAATAGCCAATTTACCACTGGTGAAAAAATGAGTCCAACCGTCCTTATTTACAGTTCTGCTACCTGTCCTTATTGCGAACGCGCTAAAATGCTGTTTCAGAAAAAAAATATCAGTTATACCGAAATACGAATAGATCTGGATCCAGAGAAGCGGATTGAAATGCAAAATAAAGCCCACAGACAAACTGTGCCACAGATTTTTATCAACGATCACCATATTGGGGGTTGTGATGATCTCTATGCACTTAATGCGGCGGGTCAATTAGACAAATTTTTTGAATAAACCCTACAAGGAATAATAATTTATGAGTACTGAAGCCAATCAACCAGAACAAGACTTACAACAATTTATCATTCAAAGACTGTATATCAAAAACTCTTCTTTTGAAACGACGAAAACCCCCGCCATTTTTCAAAAAAAATGGGAACCAGAATTAAATTTAGAATTGAATACAGATCATACTGAATTAGAAGCCAATACGTATGAAGTCACATTAACTGTCACCGCAACCGTTAAAAATAAAGAAGAAACCGCTTTTCTAGTTGAAGTTCAGCAAGCGGGCGTTTTCACAGTAAATGGTCCTGATTCAGAGCAACTCAACCATATTTTAGGTAGTTTTTGCCCTAGCATTTTGTTCCCCTATGTGCGTGAAACGGTTTCTTCTCTTGTCACCAAGGGCAGTTTCCCTCCGCTAGTCTTGTCTCCGATTAATTTTGATGCCTTATATATGCAAAAAATGCAGGCTCAACAAGAGCAAAAAGAAGATGTCCAGTAAACAGTCGCTTGCAATACTTGGCGCTGGCTCATGGGGCACAGCGGTTGCCATTGCTTTGGCTGAACAGGGCCATCATGTAGTCTTGTGGACCAAAAACGCTGCGCATTATCAAGACATGCAAACCAAAAGATGTAATGAACGCTATCTTCCGCATAATCCGTTTCCCCCATCTTTGACATGCTCTATGCAATTAGACGACTGTGTTGCGCAAGCAACACACGTCCTAATTGCCGTCCCATCGCATGCATTTTCTGAATTGCTCACAGCGATGCCCCAACCCAAAGCAGGTTTGGCATGGTTGACCAAAGGCGTCGATCCCGACAGCTGCCAAGTATTGAGTGAATTGGTCAAACGGCGCTGGGGGAATAACTACCCAACTGCAGTCATTTCAGGACCATCCTTCGCACGCGAAGTCGCCTCAGGCCTACCAACCGCTCTGGTGGTTGCCAGTCTTCATCCAATTTACCAACAGCAAATTCAAGATTTACTACATACCTCATCGCTCCGCGTTTATTTATCCGACGATGTGGTAGGTGTGCAATTATGTGGCGCCCTCAAAAACATTTTAGCCATTGCTTGTGGCATCAGCGACGGTATTGGCTACGGCGCCAATGCTCAGGCAGCGTTAATCACGCGAGGATTAGCAGAAATGCGCCGTTTTTTACAAGCCTATGATGCCCGTTCGGAAACTTGTCTCAGCCTAGCCGGTGTCGGTGATTTGATTTTAACTTGTACTGACAATCAATCTCGCAACCGTCGTTTTGGCTTATTGGTGGGCCAGGGATTGGATCTCCAAACCGCTGAGAAAAATATCGGCCAAGTTGTAGAAGGCAAATATAACGCGGGACAAATCCATACCCTAGCGCAAGAACATCAAATTGACATGCCGATTTGTGCAGAGGTCTACGCAGTGCTATCGCAACAAAGGAGTCCTCAAGAAGCCGTCATTCGATTGATGAATCGTCCGGCTAAAGAAGAGTAGTTGAGCATCGACTTAAGCTACCGCTACAGATAATGCCTGCAAATCCTGGCAGAATTTCTCATTTGGATCGCAATAGAATCTGATGTAATGGTATGATCGTGATAAAATAACATTGATTTGTGCAACAGAGCCAACCGCCATATGGATAATCAAGCAGACGCACCACTCTCACCAAAGCCATATCAAGCATCTTCTTTAACAGAAGAAAGAGAAATGAGTGCCTGTAGTGATTCCTTTACACAAGCATTTAATACGCAGGCTGATCTCACTATTCCTAAAAATGTAGTTGCCAACTTGGTTTGTAAGCAAGGGCATGATAGACAGTGGTCTTGTGCGCTTACTCATATCCAGGGGGAAGATGTAGTTTATTTATTGGGAAAATTCTTTGATATAGAAGAAGAAATTCCACTGGATTTACTGATTCCCGCTCATATGAGAGTGAGCCATAGTCAACATGTTAATAGTATATTAAACGAAGAATATGAATCGGAGTATTGGGAAGATCTCTTTCAAAAAATGATGAACAGGGATATTACGATACTTTGCCCGCAAGATCATACGCCACGATTGGTAAATATTTTTATACGACTAAAACAAAGCTCACATAATACCAAGGTTTTTGAAATTACTTTAACTGATAAAACAGCAGAGAATACCGTAGCTAATAATGCGGGATTAATGTCACACAATCTCAGAACGACTTTTAGAGCTATTATTAATCACATCAACGAACCTGAAACAGATGCCATACTTCAAATGTCCAAGGAACAGTTTTCAAAAGCTTCTCCTGAACAATTAGATCAATTATATGAGAGCCTTGTTCTTCAAAGGACACTTGCTGCGGAACGGGCGAAAGATATCAGTGTGTTGGCTTATGAGGGATTGGCATGCTGTGCTAGCACGAGAAAAGATTTTAGCGCCACTCACATAAAATCACAAAAAAGTGCTGTGCTAGATGAGTTGTACCACGAGCGGCTTTTAATCTCACCCATTTTAGCGGGTTTTATAGAAAAACGACGTGTTGCTATGTCACATATTAAGTTCATGTATGCGAATACATCTACGGGATTTCTTGAACGTTATAAAATAGATATCTTGATGAATTTTTTATGGAATTTATTTTTAAATGCAAGTCAAGCAATGCGAATCGCAAGTACCATCAATCCAGAGATTATGGTTAATACTTATGACCACACAGAGAACAATAATACGGTATTTCATTGCGAGTGTATTGATAATGGTCCAGGAATGACTGAGTTTCAGCATCAAACCTTCTTCAAGAGAGAGTTTCCTATTCAAAGCAAAGCGCCAAAAACCACGATCGAAAGTAATCGCGGAGAGGGCACGTTGATGGCTTATAAGCAATGGCGGTTACATGGTGGTGAGGCTGTTGTTTCTGCCCGCACAGATGATAAATCTGGCACAAGATTCCAATTAAGCTGTTCGACCTATTCAAATCGATTTTTTATAAGTCATTCTTTACTGAATCCAGAACAGATGACGGGTTTGGATTTTTTATCTAAGAATACAGCATTATCCGGTATTATCCTGCTTGCGGACGACCAGTATATGATCCTTAAAATACTGATGAAACTTATAGGTTCAGAGCTCTTAGGGGAATTTTTTGACTCTAAAATGATGCAACTCAGTACGCTTAAGAATACTGACTGGACAGGGCATGCTCTCACCACTGATATTATAGGTTCCTGGGGTATTATCTGCGCTTCAAACGGTCGTGTTGCTTATGAAGTTGTACAACGATGTGCCAATATTAAATTAGTAATTACGGATTTGGAGATGCCTGAAATGAATGGTGTTGAGTTAATTCATCATATAAGAGCATTTGAACAAGAAAACGGAAAAGAATTTCCGACAAAGATTGTGTTAAATACAGGAGTAAATAAAGTTGACTTAGAGGAGCAAGTTAATTTCGAAGAACTGGCTGTAGAATATATGTTAAAAGATGCTAATCGTGACATGCTGAAAAACGTTATCCTTGATATTGTCAGAAATAAAACAGCCGAGAGCGTATACGAAAAGGGACTTTCTTCAGAAACGGCCTTCTTTTCTGGGTAAATTGAAAACATCTTTAACGACAGGTAATCTTTAAGACAAAATTAGGCTGCCGCTGCAGATAATGCCAACAAATCCTGGGAAAATTGCTCATCGTGAATTGCAGCAGAATCATCATCGTCGGAATCACAGAGCTTCTTAGCGCCTAGCAGAAATAAGCCACCGCCCACTATGCCAACAACCAACCCAGGTACACCCAACCCTAAACAAGCACCCGTTGTCATTAAGGCTGCACCCAATATAAAAAGCGCAGCACTCAAACTGGGCCAAGACTGGGCAGCATCCTCTGCCAGCTTACGCATATAAGAAATATGCTCATCGTTGGGATTAGTTAACACGAATTTGACTGCATTGATGTAGTGTCTTATTGTAGATAGCTTTTTACCAGTTGCTGTCAATCTGGCCAAATCCTCCCATACCGCTTGAGCCATACTATGCAAATGACTATCTTTGGGTTGCGCATAGGTTTTATGAATCACGGCATATAATTGTTCAAGACAATCCTGGGTGATCAGCGATTCGAAATCATCGACTGGCATAAGATTTGCTTGCTGAAATGCAGCTAAAAACCCCTGTTTTTCTTCTGGAGTGATAAACTCTTTTTCCAAAAAACAATCTAAAATTTTGGTCAATAACGCCTGATCTAGCGTTTTGGTAAAATGCCAATGATAATGGGATGGTTCCCACTCAAACTCATCCTTATGATAATAAGCATGCTCTAAATACTGCCGATAAACGTCTTTGTGAGACAACTCCGGATCTTTATGCAGTTTTTTCAATACGCTTACAACCATTTTACGCGTAAAAACCGACATATCAGGATAGAAAGTTACCGCATTCCCCACCAAGCTAAATTTGATATGTTTACATAGATAAGTAAAGGCTCGAACCGAGTCAAGGTTCTTATGAGTTTCGTTGGCTTTATGAGAAAAAAACATGGACACACCGCCTTCGAATAAAACAGCATTATACCATGATTACGAGAATCTGTACAAACATTGCGCTTTTCACATAGACTAGGTCAAGGTCTAATCTAGCAATCTTTTATGTAATTGCGCTCGCCCCACCGGCATCGACTAATTCAATATCAGACTTATGAATAGGCTCTTGCAGAAAAAACTCCCCGATGGTTTGGAAACGTTGTGCCGAATCAGTCACTAAATACTGGACGCTGCCCCGCCCATCCGTATTGGGATGCGTCAAAGCAACTGCAGCCAAATGCTCTTTGAGTACCGCAGCTGTCGCATCGGCAGCATCCACCAATCGGACATCCTCTGACAACATTTGACGTAAACTGGCTTTGAAGACAGGAAAATGGGTGCAGCCTAACAAAATCGTGTCTTCCGTTGTCAATCCAGACAAATAATAGCTTAATGCTTCCCGGGCGATGGCATTGTCAATCATCCCTTCCTCAGCCAGTGCGACCAAAACACTACACGCTCTAGAGTGAATGACCACATTAGGTAATTGCTGCCGAATCAAATCCTGATAAGCATGCGTTGCAATGGTGGTTTCCGTTGCCAATACCGCAATGCGTTGGTTGCGTGTCGCCGCCACCGCTGCTGCGGCCCCAGGCCTCACGACGCCAATCACTGGAATCGAAGCAAAAGTTGTCTGCAAATGCTCCAAAGCAGCCGTTGTTGCGGTATTACACGCAATAACCAGCGCTTTGATTTGCCGTTGAATCAACAATTGAGCCATTTGCATGGCATACAATTTCACGGTGTCTCGCGATTTAGTACCGTAGGGCAATCGAGCAGTATCGCCGAGATAAATAAATGACTCAGCAGGCAATTCACGACGCAATGCGCGCAAAACTGTCAAACCACCCATGCCAGAATCAAATACTCCAATCGCTAAATTTTTATTCATATATAACCTTGTTTCTTGAGGTAGGTTGGGCCCTGGCCTAATGTCTACGAGGCGGATGACTTGGCTCATTTTCTATAAGCGTTTGTCCACGAACCGCTCTCACTTTTTCTTTTAAATCATCTTGTGCATGATGCCGAACGATGACGCCTTCTATATCATTCGCAAATTGCGCAATCTGCGCGTTAGTTTCCACCTCAGACCCACGCCAATTCAACCATCCGGGTATATCCACGCTCAGATCCGATGATGTTAACATAAGTCCAGCTTGTCTAGCTTGCACTTGCAATGCCGCCACAATCAATCGTGCTTGCTGCAAAGATCCGGCTCCCCCGTTTATACAAATGGGTTTTTCAGGATGTCTGACCCGATCTAACAATAGCAAATGCGCCATTTTTATAGCCGCTAGGGCTTTATGTTGCATATCAACTCCAGCAGGTGTTTTGTCCACTATTTTTCCGGAGCTATCTTGCTCAAGCACAACTTTAGTCCCAGGCAATATATAACGAACCACTTCTGTGGGCTTCAAAATCGCTCCATAAGAAGTGCTGTACCCCTCTAAACCAGAGCCTGGTGTCTTAGTCATATTCATATCCCGCCGATCGATATCGCCCTTGAAACCATAACGATCTTGTTGCTCCACAATGACTGAGGCAATATTTAACCAATGACCTGGAAACTGTTCAGGATGCGCATCATCATATGCAGTCGCCAAACGATGGCAATGCCCAATACGCAGTGTATTTTTAAGGATCTGAGCATGAATTTCCGCAATAAAATCCTGGGCCTTTTGGATTTTCTTATAATTAGCTTTATCCGTGTCATCCCACGCCTCATCCCGGGTCGTTTTTGCATCCAAAGCATTCCATAAAGGGGTTATTTTGGTATTTTGTACCGTGATATCACTTTGTCTGATGAGATCATCGCGTTGTAAACTTGCGATCAGGACTTTGGCTTTTTCCAGTTTGACCACCACCGCTTGCGCACGTTCAAATTCTAAAGTTACTTGCTTAAATTTTTCTCGAGCTTTTTTAAATGGCCATATTTTTCGTTTAAAAAACTTTTGTTCGCGCAAATAAGTATTCCGTGGCGCAATTAATTTTGCTTTGGCAGCATTAATTTTCGCGTCCAACTCAGCATCTGCAGCTGCGATGGCCGCCGTACGTGCATTCATCGCAACGTCAACTGCTCGCGTCCAATCTGCAATATTATGTTGTACGACATCTAGATTTGTTCGCATCTTCTTCGTCCTAGATTTACGCCAATAAAAACCTAAAATTTCGTTGGATTTCTGCAAAATCAAATTGATCTAAATACAGGGAAAATCCCAACCAAACACTCAATGCTGCCAAATCTTTGAATTGATTGGGCATATACCTCGGTTCTGCCAACAATCCTTGTGCTTTCAGTTCTAATAACAAGGGAACATCATCCAAAGAGAGTTTGCCCGAAAATAAAATGGGAACCACATCAATGCGCCGCTCACTGATGGCATAACATAAAAAATTATACAGCAGCACAAATCCCTTGGCATAAGCCAGATCTTTGGTGAAAGGACCCCCAGTAGGTACACTGCCACGAAACACACGCACACTTTGCTTGTACGCCTCGTCTTCTGATAAACCACACTCCAAGAAATAACGAAATATATCAATAAAATCAGCACCTTGCGTAACTTTTTCAATAGCAATCACACGATTGGTGATTTTACGCATCCGCGCTGGATACGAGGTAAAAGAGACCACTTCCGTCATCACAGCCAACCCTTCTTGAACGACCGTACAGGATGGCGCCCCTTTAGATAAAAAGTAGCAATAGGGTTGGGCCTTCCCATTAAGCGTCGTCCCCAAATGGACCCACCCTTCATGCACTTCTAAGTACTTCAATTCTCGATCTGAAAATTTTACTTTATTACTCAATTTGATTTTATCAAAACCTGCTGCTGCATCTGCAATCATTTTATCGTTGAGCAACACTTTGACTTCATCATGTGTAAAAAACTCATTTAAACGCTTTTGGAGTATCTTTTTAGCTTCTTGCGGCGAATACTTAGGGATATCTAGGTCAGACACCAATTGCACGTCTAAGGTAGTTAATAAATCAAATAAGACGCCTCCCATTTCAGATAGACGGGGCCCTCCCATATAAAACACATCATCGGGACTGCCATACAATGTTTTAGACAATTCGACAAAAACCGGCGTGCCCCGCGATTCGAGCATATGCAGTGCACGAATATACTCATCACATTGACGTTTGATAAGACGTGTAACAGGGGAATATTCGCCTAATTGATTGTTCGCATCACGCAAAATACCGCGAAACTCTTCAATTTTATTAACAACATCAAAGGGAAGCGGTCGTTTTTTATAATAATTCTGATCTACTTTAGGAAGTGTATGTGCTTTGTGACGAAAAAAGTCTCGTTTGACCGTATCATCCCATTTCACCTGATCCAGAATACGAATCGGACGCTGTGCCTCGACAATCCGCTCGGATAATGCTCGAATGATCGAACCTTCCGCTGTTTTGACCGTCATAGACTACCTCATTTTTTATCTCAAAATCTGTCTTCACAATTGCTAGGCTGAATCGAGGCATTTCGACCAGCATAGTAGACTGTAAGGACAGATTCTCATAATTGACACACGGCCAAATCTAATGTTGAGATAGATGAACTCCTAACTTCTTGCATAGAATAAGCATCACATAGCCGAATACTTAATCCATGATGACCAATTTGAATTTTAGGCACAATATTGTCTTCGCGCACCATCCTCAGCAAAATTAATTGATGTGCGGCACGAGTAGGCAATGAGCACTGATAAAATCCATTCGCAAGCTCAATTAGTTCAAATTGCGCTGTGTCACGCAATAAAGCCAAATAAATAGTAACCGTATCTAACAGGACTTGTAATTGGTGCACCCAATTCAACAAATGCGCTTGCCGCGTTTTGCTTGGGCTTTCTAACCAAAACAATAATTGCGGTGCATGCAACTCACAATCGCTAGGATGTGCGGTTTGCGCCAAACGAATAGATTGTAAAAAAGGATCTTGATGAATGGCATCGCCAAAACGACCAGCAATATGGCTTAATACTTGAACTTGGACAAACAAACGTGCATAGCGTACATCGGAAATGGGCGTTTTCGATTTTTGCACCGCATGCTCAATACGCATCAATTCTTTCACAAACCGACTTTTCAATTCAGGCTTTTCAACTAATTTTATGATTTCTATAACGTTTTTTAGGGCATAATGATGAATAATCGGATTAGTAGCCTGACAAGCTTGTTCAATGGCAACAAAAAGACGCTCTAAGCGCAGCGCTATCTTCGATAAAAAATTAACCGCTAATTGATATACAATTTGATTTTCATGCATCACAGGCTAGGTCCTTGGCCATATATGTTAAGAGTAGCATATCTGAGCACCCAGTAGCATCACGAATTTAGGTTAAATTAGGTCCGCATACCCAAATCACTGTCATCCAGTTCTTTTCCGTAAATTTCTCGAGTGCTTTGTGAAGAAAACTCATAATCCGGATTTTGAAATGCCGCCTCCAGAGTCCCAGAGAATATCAGTGTCATTTTCGACTTATAAAAGTCTACGGCACCTTCTTTGGAGGGCGCGTTTTTAATATCAGTGCTGGAACAAGAGTACAAAGTCCAATCCCCTTCTGGAATTTCAGGCGGTATGATCAGCATACAATCAACCAAATCCGCAGGAACTCGAATCATAATAGTTGTCTCTGGATTAAGCGCAACCAATTCACGACTTAAATCCGTAGCAAACCCTTGCATAGATTTCTCAGGCACAATATCCGAAATCAATAATTGAATGGCGCTAATATTTTCCAATACGCCAATGTTCTCTAGCCGTTGCGCCATCGTATGCGGTGCGTAAAGCTTTTGTAAATTACCATTGGCATTTAAATCGATAATCGTTAAGGTATCATCCTCAGGATCAATCAATAAAGGATTCTCGGTTCTAGAGGAGATATCCTCTAAAGAAAATACATGCTGAGATTTTTTCGCTAATAATGCAGCAACCGCCCTTTGATTGATAACTGTATTAGAAAAAACAATAATCATATGGGTAACTCATCCTTCCGAAGTATAGAGAATTGATTTTTAATTGACTGATAAATGTAGGTTGGGCCTTGGCCCAACGAAGCACTGCTGTTGGGCCCAGGCCCAACCTACTTCTAGTATTAACTGATCCATTAAAAATTATAAGACTATGTATATGATTGTAGACTAAAAAGCAGAAATGCGAACTTGGAGTTTTAAGTCTGAAAAATATATTCACATAATATCCTATACTGATAGATATACTTTGAGAATAAGCTGAGAGTCAAGTGCCATGTTTATTGCCTTAACCCGTGATCAAGCGACTCAAAGTAGTATTCGGCATCTTTTAAAGCAATTTCCCGGAGAAGTGTTGCAAACACTAAACCAAATTATCCGCTCCGACTATGATCTAACCTCTCTAAAAGAAAATCCCATTACACGAATCACCATCCTCGGGCATGCAGACCAAGGTTTATATGGGGGGATGGATTCTGAAACTTTTGCCGACCACCTGATCCATATTCTTAAAAAAAATGATGAAGCCTCACCAGGATTCAGTAACAGACTCGAAGCCATCGATTTACTGGGCTGTGAGCTAGGTTTTATCAATGCCGAAACACAAAGTTATGCGATGGAAGTTGCGACTCATTTACAAAAAAAGGGTTACTCTATACCCATCCAAGCTTTTACTATTCCTGAGCATACAAAAAGCCATTTTGTAAACACATTGTTAAACAGGAAAACAAAAACCACGTTACACAATGAAGCAACTACCTGGGGATTTTATGGATTCAAAACAGCAGAAGACACCGAAAAATATATAACATATACTTCTCTTGAATCAGAGGTTTATATTAAAAAAATCAGGGAACAAGCAAAACTTTATACCTTAATTGAAACCATACGTAATGTTAATATAGAAAATATTGCTCTTGAAACTACTATCGATGACTCTTATATTCAACTTCAAAGAGCAAAAATCAATCTTCAAACGCCAGAAAATAAATCCAAAATTGAGCACACATTGGTTAAATTCCGACAAAAAATCAGCGATAGTCGCGCTATGATTCAAAAAAATATCGCTAAACTGTCTATTCTGTACGAAACGCAAAAAAAATTGACTACGTACATAGACCAATTAGAAAAAAAAGAGCAAATGTTATCAGAACACAGACTCAATTGCTCAGTCCAAATCGTCGACACCAGTAATCCTCGTGAGTACCTTGATCAACACCCTGAATGCGATTTTACCCATCTAGCTCAAATATACCGTACAGAGACCGTGGACACGCTAGTTAACTCAAAACAGAGCAAACAAATAGAACACCAAGAATTGACCAAAAAAATCCACACCCTAGAAACCCAGAGCGTCAAATGGCAACGATCTCTCGAAAAAGCCAATCTTACTATTGAACAAAAAAGATCAGAAATCGATAGCCCCGAAGCCGAAACAGAATTTATAGAGTTGATGGTTGGCTGGCAAGAACAGATCGTCGCTAGGCAGCTGACTATTAAACACAATACTGCGGCCATTAGAGAACTGTCGCAAACACAACAACAAATTTCTGCCGAGATTGAAGAATTAGATACCAAATTGACGGAGTTGACGCAACCACATCAAAATGCTGAAAAAGCAGTCTCAGACATACGCAATACCGTGCAAATGGTACGGAGATATAAAACGTCTATCCCGCGTGAAAAAATCGACCCAAAACAAAGTCCGTTGCACGATTCAGCTATAAAACCAAATTCAAACAGACAGTAGCTTGGGTTTTGAGAGTTAACAACTTAAATTAAACGAGTTCCACCGTATCGAAGATTCGGTTTCTCAACCACAGGATCATCCATTGTCTGCTTCACTGCAAACAGGCTTGCCGCTAACAAAGCAGACGTCCCAGCCAAAAAAGTAGTTGTCACGGCAATATCACTCACTGCAACGCCAAAAACCGTAGTCAATCCCAGTGCGGCTGCAACAGGCGTACAGGTTAATACCGCTATCATGGCGCATACACCGCCTATGGCAAGGCAACCTTGAATGGCCCGCAGCCAAAAATAGGCATTCAGCTCCGATGGCAGCGGCTGTAACATTGCAGACTGTGAACGCAATCCAGACGTACTTTTGGCGCTGAAGCTTTCAGAGTCTTCTTCGTCTGAGCCAGAGTCAAACAACTTTCTAGAAGTTGGTGGCGTCTTTATATCGCTTTGCAGTTGCAGTGGTGTTTGTACTTCATCATACACAGACCTATTAACGCGATTGGGATTATCATAATACTCAGCCTCTTCTTGTTTAAGGCCATCTCCTCCCTCAACGGCTGAAGTATAAACATCATGAAAATCCAAATCAACAGAATAAGGAGTAGGTGCAACCCATGAACCGGAGTTAGAAATTGTGGAGGGCATTTTACCTGGAGAAAACCACTTTCTTCTTTCCTCTTCGGTAGAAACCGAACGAAAAACTGACCGGCCCACGGTTCCTGACGTATTCAAGTGACGAGCATTATCCACTGATGGCGTAGAAAAAGCCTGTCTAGCAGAAACTTGGGCCGCTAAAACTGAAGAGGCTTTAGTCTCAAAATCGGGATCAGTAGCCAATAGGTCTAAAAACTCTGGCAATAATTCTCGCGCAATCTCAGGACGATTACAGAGTGCATACAAGGGCCCAGACAAGCCATTATTAAATATAACGCGCTCTGCATAATCATTGGCTAAACTTTGCAGGGCAGAAATTTCATTAGCTTGCAATGCCCATAATCCCCCTCTAGGCAGTTCAGGAGACCGACGACAAGTATGCGCTTGCCTTTGCGGCACTGGCGGTGTCAACAAGGTCAAAGCAATTTCATATTGTTGGTCAGACAGCGCTGTTTGTTTTACGGGGATGAATGGATCAGGTTGAAGATGAGCGAGTAGCAGAGTCTGTATCCCTACGTCATACTCCATATCTCCTAGCTCCGGAATAGAAGCAATCAATACCGCGGCTTCTGCCGTTAATTCGCCCAAAAGTACTTGAGCATTTTGCGCACTCACATACCATCTGTTGTATAAAAATTTTTCAATCTGCGCCGCCGTCAAATGGAATGTGTGGAACATTTCATCAGTCTCTGCATGCCCATGGCGCAGTCTATGAACAACTATTTTCATGTATAAACGCAGCAAACGTATACCAATTTCCGTAAGTATAGCGGAGTCTTGTTTAAATAATTCCGCTACAATCCTCAAATGAACATCCGAAGCATGCTCAGAATCAATGCGCCCTTCCGCATCCAAGGTACGTTCAAAATGGCCGCCCGCGCCAGCACCTTCCACGCCACCTTGATGAAACATCTCTATGCAAGGTCGTCCTGCGAATTGTGAGTCATCCTCATCCCACAATTTTCGACGGATGCTATGTTTCGTATACGCCACTGCCAGGCCCAAAGGACGCGCCACGAAAAGAAACATTTCGTCCGGAGACAATGATGCATAACGACCATCTTCTTTTTGTATCTGGGTTTTATAATTGATCATGCCCTCTATATTCATTGCAGAATTAGGCGAATTTTCAGCTTCGAGGAGTAATGTTGCAGCCGGAGCCGCTCGCATTGTTTCAGCCATCACGTCACGCAACACTGGGCCTAAAATCATTTGTAAATCAAAATCATTGTGAGGCTTTAAAAGCGCAGCAAAGGCTTGCCATGCAAAAGACGTAGGCTCGATCCCATAAAACTCAGCAAACTTTGTTTTGAACAACTCATAACCAGGAATAAAATCCCTAGACAACATAGATCTGCCTTCAGCAAGCAAGGTTATTTCTGTCCGCAATTCAGGCGTTAAAACATGCAGAGGGCAATTATTCAATACGCCAGAGATACGTGGAAAAGGCATGAGGGTCCTTGCAAGGAGATTTTGTGAGCTATATTAGCATACGCGACAGGAGTCCACAATAAAATCTCAATGAATAATTTTTATGCATTTATAGATTGGACCTACCAATATAGAATCCCGCGGACAAGCCGCGGGACGTGGATTAAAGCATTAAGATTGGACTAGCCTATCAACCTTGTGCACATTTTAATAAGGTCTCACAATCACGGTCGTACCAACATCAATGAAGTTTTGATTCAACCATTTTGCAGCATCCGGATACACTCGGACACAACCATGGCTCACATTGGCGTTCGGTACATAGTAGGCAGCGTGGATTGAGTAACCGCCATTGAAGTGCATACAATAGGGCATTCTCGCACCACCGTGGGTTTCTACAGGGTAAAGGCTAGAGGTACAATTTTCACCTTTTTTAGAGTAGACATGGAACTTCCCGACCACTGTACGGCAAGGACTTCCAATATCCGGACAAAACTCCCCGCCGCCTGAAGCGCTACCGGTTTCAACCCGATTACCATTTTTATCGTAGGCTGCCCATGCAGTGGCTTTTGGGTCAAATATAAACACTTTATGACCTGTCGCTTCTTGTGTTGCAGGGAAATAATACGCCCCTTTGCGATCGGACTCGAGACTTGGCGTATAATGAACACCCCCCCTATCATCAACGATAGCAACTCTGTTATCTCCGGTGATATTACTCGTCGCACAAGCATTCAATAAGCCGATAGACGTTACAACCACCAAAAATTTATTCATGATTATTTCCTCCTCTTACATTACATATATCGGAGGAAATGCACAAAACTTTAGCTCTTGAATCAACAATCAATCATTGCTGTGGTTAAATGGGCTTTAAACGCGCACAGTAGTACAATTAAAATCAGTCATCTATTTGAAAAACACCTCAGGATCACTGCATTCGCAAAGACGGTTGATAGGTTATTGACTCCTTAAACTGTGACTTGTTGGGCCAAGGCCCAACCTACTTATAAATCATCGTTGTAGTTTTTACTTACCCGCTTCATCAGTCAGCACCAAAATCGCTTTTTTTAATTGTTCATCACTACATTCAAAACAACCACCTCGCGCAGGCATCGCATGAAAGCCTTCGGTGGTATGCAGCCAGAGCAATTTAGGGTCTTGTTTGAGACGCGCACGCCAATCGTCAGGATGACCCATGCGTGGTGCGCCTATCGGAATTAAGGGATGAGCAGCGTGGCAAGTGCTGCAAAAATGCTTCACAATCTCTTGCCCTTCCCTTTGGGTGCCACGAATCTCATCTAAAAATGCTTGCGGATGATGATGGGCTGCGCTTGCGCCTGTGGACAGAAGACAGGACAAAGCAAGACCTAGGGCCTTACGCACCGACTGCCTCAACTCCGGCTGTCTCTGTCGCCTGAAAATCCACTAAAATCAATTGCAATTTGCTGCGACCCTGATAAGTATTCATATCCATTTTGTATACAGCATGAACCCATTTAGCACGATGATTCGGCCACATTTTGGTATCGACTTGAAACGCAATCGCATCCAACGGCGCACCATTAGGCGGGAAACTCAATGTTAATTTTAAATGATGTTGTCCTACCAAGCGTTGATCCAATACTTCAAAAACATTATCAAACAGCGGTTCAGGAAACAATTGGCCCCACGGCCCAGCTTCATGTAATATTTTAGCCAAATCTTGGGTCAGATCTTTTTGATCTAAAGGACCATCCGTTAATGTGATATTGGCATCCAAACTCTCTCGACTGAGAAGTGATGCTATATGTGTTGCAAAAGCCGTTTTGAACGCTGGCAACGCATCAAGATGGAGACTCAAACCCGCAGCCATCGCATGGCCGCCAAATTTATCTATCAAGCCTGGATTAGATTTATCAATAGTGGCCAAGACATCCCGAATATTCAAACCGACTACCGAGCGCGCAGATCCTTTCAACTCTGTAGCACTGACTTGTGCAAACACAATGACCGGACGGTGATATCGCTCTTTTAAACGACCGGCCAATACACCAATCACACCTTGATGCCAACCGGGATCAAACAAACATAACCCAGAGGGTAACCCCCCGCTTTCTACTGTTAATACCAGTTGCTCTAATGCTGCAAGCGCTTGCCCTTTCATCTCCGTTTCTATTTTACGGCGCTCTGTATTCAAAGTATCCAAACGTTGAGCCAAAGCCTGCGCCTGTTCGGACGACTCGCTGAGTAAGCATTCAATCCCAAGCGACATATCATCCAAGCGCCCTGCTGCATTCAAACGAGGGGCAATAGCAAATCCCAAATCACTTTCACGCAGTCGCTCTGCAACACGCCCTGCTACTGTAATCAAAGCCGCTATCCCGGGACGCGCCATACCTTTGCGGATCCGTTGTACCCCTTGGCTAACGAGAATACGGTTGTTTTGATCCAGGCCCACCACATCCGCCACCGTCCCCAATGCAACCAGGTCCAGAAATTGACTCATATTGGGTACAGCGATTTGTTGCGCTTCAAACCATCCCCGCGTTTGCAAATGACGTCGCAATGCAATCATCACGTAAAAAATCACACCTACCCCTGCAATGGATTTACTTGGAAAGGGATCATCATTGCGGTTCGGATCTACAATCGCGGAGGCTGCGGGTAATGTGTCAGCAGGCAAATGATGGTCTGTAATCAGCACGTCAATTCCAGCTGCATTCGCCGCATCCACGCCTTCAAAACTCGAAATGCCATTATCTACAGTAATGATTAAGTGAGGATTTTTTGACTGGGCCACTGCCACAATACCAGGGGTCAACCCGTAACCAAACTCAAAGCGATTGGGCACTAAAAAATCAACATGTTGCGCGCCCATAACACGCAAAGCAGCTACTGCCAAGGCCGTAGAGGTCGCTCCATCTGCATCAAAATCCCCAATCACTAAAATGCGTTGTTGTTGCTCCAAAGCGAGGGCAAGGCGCTCACAAGCTTTGTCCATATCCAACAAAGTATCAAAAGGCAATAAAGACTGTAAATCACGATTTAATTCGGCGACATCTGTGATACCACGTGCAGAATAGATACGCTGTAATACGGGGTGCAAATGCTCTAAGCTATTGACTGCGCTTAATTGACGACGTTTTATGACCATAAAAATCCTAAAATGATTTATGCCCTAAATTACTATATACTTCAAAGCAAATCTACCATTTGTGCAAAACCATGGAAATCCAATTAGAATCAACAGAACCCCATACTATTCGATCTTACAGTGACCAGAGTGTTCTTGTTTCTGACAAAACCTTATATCACTCCTGTATCATCAGCAGACAGTCAATCCAAACCACATGGCCGATTCACACCATTGAAGAACTCACGGTCGATCATTTGGCTGCATTATTACAAGATAAACCGGATGTAATCATTCTAGGGCATACAGGCAAGCCCACCCTTCTGCCGCATATTGCTAGCGAATTATCCAAACAAAAAATTGGCATAGAATGTATGCCCCTTGGCGCAGCCTGCCGTACGTTCAATGTATTACTAAGTGAACATCGTGCTGTGGTTTTGGGAATTATTTTGGCAGGATGACGTACACGCTCCCCCTACACAATCCGCCGAGCCTCAAATATATTCGGTACCAACTCCAACCGAGTCAATAAACGTGACAAACTCGCCATGCCATCAATTTCAATGACCACTTGCATCCGTACCTGATTGTCTTGCGAATCAGCATCGGTTTTAAATGAGATAATTTGGGCCGATTCATTAGCCAATAAATTGGCCACATCTTGGAGTAAATGGGGGCGATTGAAGGCTTTGATTGCAATTTCCACTTTGTACATATCCTGGTAGCCTTCGCCCCAACTCACTGACAGAAAGCGCTCTTGCTGCGTTGCATTCGCTCGCGTCACATTAGGACAGTTTTGCTTATGAATTGAAACGCCGCGCCCTAAAGTGATATAGCCGATAACTTGTTCACCGGGTAAAGGTTGGCAACAAAGCGCCATATGGGTAAGCAAATTACCCACGCCTTCAATGCGTAAATTGGTTTTACGTTTGGCGACCTGCGGCACCATGCTGTAATTGACCTTATGCAGACTAGGTTCTACCCGTTCACCGGGGGTCAAACGATTCAGCACCTGAGCTAGCTTCAAATCGCCACGGCCCAAAGCCGCATACAAATCATCTAAAGTACGAGCATGATTCATAGGCAGAACTTCTTGTACTTGCTGCGTTTTAAGCCCCAACGCTCTGAGCTCTTTCTCTAAAAGTTCGCGCCCCTCTGCACAGTTTTTATCAAAATTTTGCATTTTAAACCAATGCAATACTTTGGCTTTTGCGCGAGAAGAATGTAAGTAATGCAAATGCGGGTTGACCCAATCGCGCGATGGCTTGCTTTCTTTGCCGGCCAAAATTTCTATTTTATCTCCCGTCTGCAAAATGGTCGTCAGCGGAACAATATGACCACTGACTTTTGCACCCCGACAGCGATGCCCCAAATCCGTATGCAGATGGTACGCAAAATCCAGGACAGTAGCCCCTTGCGGAAGATCTAAAATATCTCCATCCGGCGTAAACACATAGACTCGATCTTCGATACCGGACGCTTCCATCATCGTCCCACCATGATGCGCTGCCACATCTTTATGCCAAGCCAAAACCTGACGGAGCCATTCGATTTTACGTTCATGGCTGGCTTTGAATCTACCGACGCCTTCTTTATACTTCCAATGCGCTGCCACCCCAATTTCAGCCAGATCATGCATGTGAAAAGTTCGAATTTGCACCTCAAATATGAGATTTTCCGGTCCATGCACTGCAGTATGTAACGATTGATACCCATTCGATTTGGGTTTTACGATGTAATCATCATATTCTTGTGCAACACGTGGCCACAGACTATGAACACAATCTAAAACTTCATAACATTGTGCTTCTGTTTCCACTAAGATCCGTACTGCAGTCACATCGTAAATTTTCGATAAAGGCACGTTTTTACGCATCATTTTCCGATAAATACTGTGAATATGTTTAGAGCGCCCGCATACAGAAAAACGGGTCAAAGACAGGCCGGCTAATGCCGTGTTCAGAGTCGCCACAATCGTTTGCACATAGTGATCACGCTCTAGACGTTTGGCTTTCAATTCCTTGGCAATAGATTGATAGGTTTCAGGCTGTAAATAGCGAAACGCCAAATCTTCCATTTCCCATTTGAGGCTTCCAATTCCCAAGCGATTGGCCAATGGCGCATAAATCGACATCACTTCGGACGCCAATTTTTGGCGTAATGAAATAGAAATCGGGGCAGTAGAACGTAACACACAAAGGCGATCCGCCAATTTAATCAAAACGATGCGCACATCATCAACCATCGCCAACAACATTTTACGCATATTGTCGATTTGTGGCTTGCTATGCGGATCAGAAAAATTGGAACCCATTTGCGACAACGAACTCATTTTTCCGACACCGCTGATCAAATGCGCAATATCTGGGTTCAGATGTTCAGCGATATCATCTATCGCCAATTCGGCATCATGCGCACTACTATACAAAACAGCTGCTGCTAAGGTTTCTTGATCAACCTGTAATTCAACCAGCACATTCGCCATCGCTAAGCCATGTTGAAAGCAAGACTCTCCAGTTTCAATCGCATGATCTTGTCCAGCCAAATGCCCCAAATCACAGGCTGAGCGCAATAAATTGAGATCCTGAAAATGGCCTTTTTCTGCGATTTTTTCTATCCAGCGCTCGACATCAAGACTCCCATCGGAGTGCATGGGAATGCCATCGTTGACTTTGACCATACCGTTCTCTCTTTGGATTAGGGGGCCTTAAACACCGCAATAGATTCCACATGCGCCGTATGCGGAAACATATCCATCACACCTGCCGCTTGTAGTTCATAACCATGGGTATTTACCAATATATCAGCGTCGCGGGCCAAGGTCACGGGATTGCAAGAAACATAGACGATAAGCCCAGGCTTTAATAGGTCCATTTGTTTGACTACCGCTAATGCCCCGGAACGTGGCGGATCTAATAAGAGTTTATTCACCCCTGTGACCAAAGGATCCGAAACCGCCCATTCTTCTAGATTACGACAAGCAAATTCAGCATTGGTGATATGATTAGCGCTTGCGTTCATATACGCGCGCTCAATCATCTGTGCAGAGCCTTCTAACCCAACGACTCGCGCACAATTTTTCGCAAGTGGCAAAGAAAAATTACCCAACCCACAAAACAAATCTAAAACCACATCAGTTGGCTGTAATGCCAATAAACGCAAAGCCAAACTCACCATTTGCCGATTGATACCTCGATTGATTTGGGTAAAATCATTAGGATGAAAGCGATAAACGATCGAAAATTCAGGTAAGGAATACTGTAAATACTCATCGGCATCCAGTGGATAGAACAATTGTACTGAATCCGGTCCTGCAGGTTGCAAATACAAACGAAAGCCGGTTTGCTCAGCAAAATTGCGCAGTTGTATTTGTGACGCTTCCGTCAAAGGCTCCAAATTGCGGATAATCAATGCTACCGCATCCTCCCCTGCTGCCACTTCAATTTGGGCGATACTGCGTTTGTCGGGCAACTCATCTAATACTGCACGTAACGTATCGATATTGGCATCGACGTCTGCATGGAGAACGGGGCATTGATGAATATCTGTGATAAACCTTGGATTATTTTTTTCACGAAAACCCAGCAAGGTAGCTGATTTTTTTTCTACATAACGCACAGATAGGCGTGCTTTATTGCGGTAATTCCAAACATCCGCCGTCAAAGGCGGTAATATTGCTTGCGGCTGGCAATGCCCAACCCGCGCTAAAACATCGAGCAACAAAGATTTCTTCACATCAATTTGGGCTTCAGCCGATAAATGTTGTAACGAACACCCCCCACACAATGCATAATGCGGACAATGCGGTTCAACACGCTGCGTAGACGGACTGTTCACCGCCACCACATAGCCTTCATCAAAATCTGCTTTACGCCGCGTATAGATAAACTGCACCGTTTCAGTCGGTAAGGCACCAGCGATAAACGTAGTTTTCCCCTCAATCCGCGCAATACCGCGTCCATCATGAGAGAATTTTTCAATCACAGCAGTTTGTGGAATAGAAGGTATTTTGGATTTCGAGCGACGCATGTTTGTACAGCCATTCTAAAGAGGATAGGGGTACGCATTTAACCATGAAATGGTTGGGTTAGGAAAGAGTGGCGGGTTTAGTATATAAGGTGAGGGTTGAGCGTATTCTAAAAACCGTGTCATTCCCGAGGAGGCGGGAATCCCTTCTTACGTTGGTATAGTACCAAGCCAGGAATGGATCCTCCGCCTGCGCAGAGATGACACTTTTGTTGAACATTCTCAGAAGACAGATCTATGTCAATTTTAAAAATTCCCGATCTGCAGCCTCGCGGACTCTCTGAGTTTGCATATATTCATCCATGTCTACTGCCATTTGCTCTCGAACCGTCACATTCGCAAAAACAATCGGTTTCAAAACACCATTAATAATAAAACTTAAATAATCAGGAGTCATTATGTTGCCTGCTTGCTCCAAATAAAGGCTTTTCCCAACAACCTCGCAAGCATCTGCTGCTTTCCCAATATTATCAAAGCAATCGACCGCGGTTTGCAAAAAGGTGTACGTAGCAAAACCACTAGCAGCCAGCATTGCCAACGTTAAGAGCAGACCGCCCAAAAGCATAGTAATCTTCAGAGACAGTATTGCAGCAATTATGGTAATAACCGCATACATAGTGTTGTCCACACTATCCTGAACGAGTTTGCTAACGTCTTGCGCACTACGCAAAAGATCCTGAAGACCCCTTTTACGAGAATAAAAAGAAGAGTTAGAGTAAATAGAGGCATTATAACTTTCTTCAGCCATCGGCTCTGCACTCAAATGATCATTCATTTTATCAATGATAAAAGCCAAATCACTTAATTGCCCTTTGCGCAGAAAAAATAAAAAAATCCGTTGAATAGTCAAAATAAAATTAGGTACTTTCACATCAAATTGAGATTGGTAATTAGTGACCATCGCATTGAAAGTAGAATCTAAATTGCCTGCTTTGATAGAAGTAGTCGTATAACCTACAGTCAACTTATTTGAATAAACTGGCATCGTATCAAAAAATGATTGTTGACGGTCTCTAATTGTGAGCTTCTTCAACAAAGTCGCGTACAGATAAAATTTTCCAAAGCTATCTGTCTTTTGACTCTCAATTTGAGCCGACAATTCAGTTAACGCTTGACTTGGCATATTGGTCCTCACTTTGCATAAATAGTGTAAAAAGGGAAAGTCCCATAAAATAAAGACTTGCCTATAAAGCGCACATTGTATAATTGTTATTCTTTGTAGTCAATGTTTTTTCAATAAGTTTTTTGTGTACCTACCCACGTCATCCCCAGTGTGCGAGGGATGACGTACAGGTAGTTACGCCAAAATCAACTGAGCAATTTCTAACACCTGCTCAATAATCTTGGGTGGAAGTTTTTCAATAAACTCAGCATGCCGATGAGTAAAATCAATAGATTTTAGTTGATACACAAGGATAGCACCTCGCGTGTGAATGATTTTTGGTAATACTACTTCCAATTTAATGCCTCGGATAGTGCTAGTAACCGGTGCAACAACAGCCATTTTTGTATGCGCATTAAAAGATTTTTTGGACAGAACACATGCGGGACGCCGCTTCATAATTTCTTTACCACTACTGGGATCAAAATCTAGCCAGATGAGATCACCTTGCTCTGGTACGTAAGTCATTCTCGCTCTCTACCAACCGCAGAATCGTCGAGCCATTCCTTATCTTCTTTGTTAAAAGCGAGTTTTTCTTTAGGACTCCCCTCTAATAGATCTTCTAAAGTCTGCTTTTTTATCACCGGTGTTAATACAATTTTATTATTCACAACCGATAAATCTAATTTTGAACCCACATGAAGTTCGAGGGTTTTTAAAATGGCTTTAGGAATACTTACAATATTGGCACCACCAGATTGTCTAATCACCAAATGCGACATGAACACCTCTTTCATCTATATTGTTATACAATAATATAACAATATATTTTACAAAAGTAAAACCAAAAACCTACAATTTATTAATCAACGCATCCACTTCTTCCGTAGACAATTCCATATGCTCACCCCGACCTAAAAAGCGTGGCATCGTGAAATCACCATAGCGAATCCGAATCAAACGACTGACTTCTACGCCTTGAGTTTGCCACATACGGCGCACTTCACGGTTACGCCCTTCGCTGAGGACCACGTGATACCAAGCATTCGTGCCTTCACCACCGCGGAAGTCCACTTTTTTAAATTTGGCCAGGCCATCATCCAGCATTACGCCTTTGAGCAAAGCCTTAATCACTTCGGGTTTAACTTCTCCATACACGCGCACCGCATACTCGCGTTCTAAACCATATCTGGGATGCATCAACCGATTGGCCAATTCGCCATTATTGGTAAAAATTAACAGACCAGACGTATTCAAATCCAACCGCCCAACCTGAATCCAACGCCCTTGCTTCAAATGTGGCAAATGATCAAATACTGTTTTAGAAAACTTCGGATCAGAACGGCTGGAAATTTCACCAACGGGTTTGTGGTAAAGTAATATTCTAGTTTTAAATTGTAATTTCAGCGGATTAGCAATCACGAGACCCCGGACACTAATTTTATCCTCTGGACCGGCAGAAGAACCCAAAGTTGCGGTCGAACCATTGACCTGGACCAAACCTTGCTCAATCCAAGTTTCCATTTCTCGCCTTGAACCTAATCCCGCCTGACTCAAAATTTTTTGTAACCGTTCAGTACTCATTTTTCCAACCCTCAAATTAGACTTCTTTCGAAACCTTCGTCTTTTGTTCTACTGCGTCGTTATGTACGTTTCTGCGGTGCTCATTTACATGTGTAAACTCCGCTCCTCGAAACGTACATGCCTAGCATTAGAACAAAATACTCGGTTTCGAAAGAAGTCTATTAGCTCTAGTACGCTATCAACTTGATTTTGTCTCCCCAAAATACACCTCATCGAGGGGTGGCATTGTGGGAGGGCTCCCGGCGCGCGCAGCTCGCGAGCACGCTGGGATACCCGCGATGACATGACCCCGAGGCACAAAATCACATTTTATGCTCGTTTGGGTATGACCCACCTGAGACACAATCAAATTGCTTTAGTAGTCCAAAGACATCGCAGCGCGAATATCCGTCATGGTTTTGGTGGCTTCATCGCGTGCTTGCTCACTGCCTTCTGATACAATACGTTTCACCATCCCCAAATCCGAGTCATAATCTTGAATCAAGCTTTGAATCGGAGCCAGTTCTTTTTGGACTGCCTCGATCACTGGCTGCTTACAATCCAAACAACCAATACTTGCCGAACGACATCCTTTTTCCACCCATTTTTTCACGCTGTCATCAGAATAAATGCCGTGCAATTGCCAGACCGGACAAACAGTGGGTTCCCCAGGATCCGTCCGTTTGACCCGCGCCGGATCTGTAGGCATGGTACGAATCTTTTTTTCTACCACACTGGGTTCGTCTCGAAGATTAATGGTATTATGATACGATTTTGACATTTTTTGACCATCTAACCCGGGCATTTTTGCATTTTCAGTCAACAGTGCCTGCGGCTCAGATAAAATAATTTTGCCCGACCCATCCAAAAATCCGTACAACCGTTCTTTATCGCCAATCGACAAATTAGGTTGTGAATCAATCAACGCCTTAGCCGTCGTCAACGACTCGTGACAGCCATTTTGTTGGTACTCCATACGAAACTCAGAATATAATTTGCTGTTTTTCTTGCCCATTTTTTTAATGGCTTCTTGCGCCAATGCTTCAAAGTTACGTTCCCGACCATACAAAAAATTAAAGCGCCGCGCCACTTCGCGAATCAATTCGATATGCGCCACCTGATCTTCACCAACCGGCACAAAATCCGCGCGATAGAGTAACACGTCAGCACTTTGCAATAAGGGATAGCCTAAAAACCCGTACGTAGACAAATCTTTTTCACGCAATTTATCTTGCTGATCTTTATAAGAGGGTACTCGCTCTAGCCAACCTAATGGCGTAATCATAGAGAGCAGCAAATGTAATTCAGCATGCTCAGGCACCCATGATTGGATGAACAAACGACACAAGCCCGGATTGACACCACAAGCTAACCAATCCACCACCATGTCCCATATCGAACGCTGAATCAGCTTTGGATCTTCATAATGCGTTGTCAAACCATGCCAATCCGCTACAAAAAACAAACAATCATACTGATGTTGCAGTTTGACCCAGTTTTTTATCACACCATGATAATGACCTAAATGTAATTGTCCACTGGCGCGCATGCCTGAAATCACTCGCTTATTATGACTAAACACTGACATGAATCCTCGCTAAATTATCTATCAAACCAACCATGCATATCTCACGAAACCCAAAATTATTCAAAGAACTTTGAATTGTCAACAGACCTTAATCTACCCCAATCCTAAAAAGGGACTGGGATCTCCCTTACCTGTCCGCAAAACGACCGGCACATCCGTTGTAAAATCCACTACAGTCGTGGGTTCCTGACTGCATATTCCGCCGTCAATCACCAAATCCACACGATGTCCTAGTACATCATAAATTGCCTCTGGCTCACTCATCGATGCATCAGCACCGGGTAAAATAAGACTCGTACTCATTAATGGTGCGGCATTGCACTCCAAAAGCGCCAAAGTAATCGTATGCTCAGGCACGCGTAACCCCAATGTTTTACGCTTTGGATGCAACATTAAACGCGGGACTTCGCGAGTTGCATTTAAAATAAAGGTATATGCGCCCGGTGTAAAGGCTTTCAGCATCCGATAAATGGGTTTGCTCACTTGCGCATAGATCCCTACTTGCGATAAATCATGCGTAACCATCGTCATATTATGATTTTTATCTAACTGCCGTAATGCCTTAATGCGATCCAAAGCGGATTTACATCCCAAACGACAAGCGAACGCGTAGCCAGAATCCGTGGGATACACAATCAAACCGCCCTCAGCAATAATAGAGACCGCTTGACGCAACAGACGAGCTTGCGGATTATCAGGATGCACTGCAAAAATTTGACTCATTCCCTGTCCCTCCAACCACACCCCAAGCGCTCCAAATTGGCACACAGTCATTCGGTAGCAATTTTTGGCGACCCAATGCAATGCGTGATAGGCCTTCACCGTGATAATCTGAACCAGATGAAGCTAATAACGAAAATTTTTCACAAAGTTTGGACATTTTATTGATATCGTCCGGCATACTTTCGCCAGATATCACTTCGATGCCTGCGCCACCCAGATCTTTAAATTCTTGCAAAAACTCATGTAATTTCGTACGAGTCAGCTTATATTTCAAGGGATGAGCAATCACAGCATGCCCCCCCGCTGCTTGAATTACCTGCACAGCCGTCTTTAAGTTTATCCAAGTTACCGGAACATACGCAACTTTTCCTTTTCCCAAATACGTTTTAAAAGCAGCTTTGATATCTCGCACATACCCCTCTTTTATCAGGAGCTGTGCATAATGCGCACGCCCCACTTTAGCATCACCAGCCAGCTCACAAGTCTTCGCATAGGCATCCGCTATCCCGCAACGTTGCAAAGCCTCACCAATAGCTTGCGCGCGCAAAACACGACGTTCTTGCTGCTCTAAAATAATGGCTTGGAGTTCAGGCGCATGGACATTAATGTTCAAACCCAAAATATGCACATCATATTTTTTCCAATGCGCACTCAATTCTATCCCAGGAATAATCCGGATCGCAGGATCTGGTTCCATTTTTTGTAAAGCCAGCACACCTGCAACCGTATCATGATCCGTCAAAGCTAATAAGCTGACCCCAGCCTTTTTTGCTCGTTCCAACAACAAAGCAGGTGACAACAACCCATCGGAATAATTACTGTGACAATGCAAATCAATCATACTGCTCGATGGTTAATTTTATGGATTTATTGTATCATTCTTGCCTTTATAAGTATGCTTAATTTTCCTATGCGCACAAAACTCTTATCTTACGGAATGCTTTGGCTGGTTTTAGCCCAGGTCATGGTTGCACTCAATATTGTGGTGTCCAAATCGCTCCTCACCACCATTCCCGTCATTGTCCTCATGACGATTCGTTTTGGCATTGCTACCTTGGTATTATTGCCCTTACATTGGTTAAGCCCCCAGCGTCACACACCTTTGAAGCAATATTTTACTACCCTCACACGGAAAGATTGGATATTTTTATTTGCACAAGCGCTGTGTGCTGGGGTGTTATTTAATTGTCTAATTTTAACCGGTCTCCATCATACAGATGCCAACGTCGCTGGGATTATCACCAGCGCACTGCCCGCAATGATTGCCCTATTTTCTTGGTTATTTCTGAAAGAAATCATTTCATTCAAAAAAGGCTTGTGTATTCTTTTGGCTACAGCGGGACTTTTAATCATTGCTTGCGACAAATTTACCACCGTCGGAGACGAGCATTCGTTTTTGGGAGATGCCATCGTATTCCTGTCTTTGATTCCCGAAGCGGCTTATTATATTTTAACTAAAATCCATACCAGCAAATTACCGGTTTTTCTCACCTCTTCCTTACTGAATGGCATCAATACGCTCATTCTATTACCCGTTTTATTACTACAACATGGAAACCCTTTGGCTTTGATTTCTGGGCACTGGCTTATCCTGATTATGCTTGGTATCAGTGCCGGGTTGTTTTACGTTTTTTGGTTATTTGGCAGTCAGCAAGTAGATGGCATGATGGCCTCCCTTTCTACAGCCATCATGCCCATTGCTACTGTGTTATTAGCTTGGTGGCTATTGCACGACGGTTTGAATACTCACGAAACGCTGGGTTTGTCGCTAGTGCTTCTATCCATTTTTATTTATGCACGTCAGTGAGGCGATCCTTCGTCGCAAGCTGCTCAGGATGACGTGTGTGATCACAACATCTAAATGACTATTATATTCCTACTATGCTCACAGTTTGATACAATGCTTTTTTTTTCCTCAAATAATAATAAGAATCATGTCTAAAAAACAATTGGTGCAATATATTTATGATAATCTTGTAAGGGAATTCTCGCACATCGCTGATAACAAACAAGAGCATCTGCAGTTTATCTCAAATTTTATCGATGCCTTTTTGAGTATGTACCCGTCGCATAGTACTGAAATAACGCCTGAAAAAACCCACGGGTATCAGTATCGAGAAATTGCTCTATTTGCTATCGCGGAATTTGACAGTTTCTATAAAAAATCATCTGCACGCGCACTAGATACTTTTGATATTGCGCAAAGTATCAGCCGGTTTTTATTTGCCAGACATGCTTCATTGGTCGGCTTGCGTTCTAGAGTAAGCCATCAGCCACAAACCCAGCTGTACCCTGTTCAATTTTTAGATACGAAAAGTTTCACTTTGAACGAACACAAATCTTTATTACAAAAATTGACATTTTGTCATGTGACCTCCCTCTCTCTAGTCTTTCCTGCTACGCCTGGAAAAGAGGTTATGAAAGTATATATCAGTTCAATTCATACCAAAGAAGCTAGTCAGCAACTGATCCGTACGCTGCAAAAAATTGAATTTTTGGGTTTATCCTGTGATAAAGACAATGTGTTTCTCGTCGAGCAACTCATCAAAAATGCGGAGATGTTACCTAAACTGCGTAGGACTATTCGGTTGCCTGAATGGGATAAACTAAGCAGTTCAGCAACCACATTTCAATACATAGCCCCCTACCATAGCCTGCAAAATAGTATTCGAGATAATCAAAAAACCTGGGCTATCAGCCGTTCTAAAGGACCGCTCAAAACCATTCTAAGCTTTTCTGAATTACTCACTGTCATGCAGCTTAACCGAGTTCCAGAAGTATTCATGGGTGATCACCGTCAATTTGCCTTAATGGCACCGACCAATGTCGATGCTTGGCCTTGTTTGGATCACTATTTGGCAACACGCAGTAGTGAACCCCCAAGTCAAAGCACTCATGACGCTGAAGCAATGAATTTTTCTGATTGTCTTAGACTGCTGAAAACTTGGGCGATAACTCATGGCATGGCTCAAAAATGTGCAGAAGAATTATTTGCAAATGCTAGTCGATTTACACTTGAAAATGCCAAAGCATTAGGGCAATTATTTAACAGCATGGATTCCCAACAAAGCGGGCCAGTAGGCAGTCTTCGTTGGATAGAAACCGTCAATGCCATATGGGAAGAATTTGGCCAAGAGCATTTTTTTGCTTGGAAAGCCTGTATGTTAGACAAATCACACCATTGGCTCGATTGTGTAGAAGCCAATGCGAGCATTCCGATCTCATCCCCAGCGACACCTCCTAGTGCGCGCAAGCTAACCCCCACGCATTTCCAAATTTCATGGTTACAATTAATCAGCACTTATAGTCAGCAACCACAGGTGATAAATACCCACCCGGAGTTGCTGCGCTTCGTTCAAACCATGCTAAGTCCGGCCCAAAGACTCAAAATGTTTGGTCAGAACAACCGCGATCTCAAAGCATTTTTTGAGAAACTGCGTTCCGCATCGCCACTTTGGTTGAATTTCTTCCAGGACCCCCGCCTATCTCCTACAGCAGGATTGGTCCCCTGTGCTGCATGGGTATGTCTTCTATCCGATAACAAAAATGGCTTGCAGTCCCTCAAGTGGCTACCTCATTTTTTGATTTTATTTCAGGATATTTCTGAGGCAGACCTCTTTTATTTTGGGTTAAAAACCTTATACGACTGCATCAAAGCAAATGCCTTTGATGACCAAATAATTGCTGCGCTCAATGCAAGCCACGACGCCGTGATTGCCTATCAATGGTTTATCCAAGGTCGTGATCCGTCAATTTGGCTGCCCGTTCTATATCAGGAAGAGACACAATGGTCTGCTGAGTATTTTGAAACACTGCACTACGACCAATACAGAGAAGCCCCTGAATGTATCGTTAAATCTACGTTATATGCCGCCGACTTGCCTGAAGTTAAGTGGATGCTGAGCCTTGGAATCATCATAGCACGCTCCTCCAAATCCCAAAATTCGCAATTTCTAAGTTGGGCCACTAGCGTCATCCAAACAAAAAATCATGACAAAAAAATAAACTTCATACGAGCATTGTTTCAGAATCAAACTGGGCTAGGTTTCTATCTCGACCACTCTTCCTTACAACATTTATGGCAGCTTTGGTGCAAAAACCAACTCGCTCAGATCGATCAGCTGCGTTATTTGGCACAAATAACTCTCGATATCCAAGAACTTAAGAATCAACATGACTTTCAGACGTATATTAACGACCGGTCACAGAGACAACCAATGCTGCACGCTTTGAGCCAAGGATTCTTATCCCTTGGAGAAAATCTAAGGCAGCAATGTTATCTCTGGTTCCGCGCTAGTTTGCACCAAATAACGCAATGGGTTGATTGGGGGAAAATCCAACTGGGCCATCGCAGTGGCATCTATCATCAGGCCTACCAAATATTGACAACTCTAATCAAAGAGCTCCAAATTGCAACTTCTCAGTCAACTCAACCCACTCATGCTAAGCTTCCGAAGCCACTTCAAGCGCATTATACAAAGCTCTTTAGTGCCCAAGAACAATGCTATGCTGGATTCTTTTGGTCATGCAATCGTAGTCGAATCAATCAAGCCCGTGATTTATTTAAGCAGCTCAAAGAAGTGCGTGCTGTGAGCAAACAAGCCTACTATGCCCAAATATTAGATATTATTGTCCAGCAGCAAATAACTATCTTTACGGCAGATCAATCCTATTACCTCTATGCCCCTAATCAAAAAGGACACAGTCGCTTACATGATATCTGCACCGAACTCTTTTTAACGGTATGCCATGATTGCTTATGTGATCCGGATTTGTCTGAAACAGAAAAAGCGTTTATCCAACCGTTACTGCGCAAGCAAATTAATCAGCATGTGATATTGTTATCACAACAAATCGCCCATACCCCTTTGGCACAGAAACTCAATCAATGGCACGGTAAGCAAGATGGTTTACAGGAATTAAACATGCATCTATCCTCTTCTCTAAAGAACTGCATTCCACCAAAACTCCAATATTTAGTTCGTAGTCTTGAAACTATGATGACATTGCCTGACCAAAAGAAGGTGCTGCAATGCCAAGACAATCGGCGCTTATGTTTAGCAACATAATGATAGGTGGTTAAATCGTATTGACCTACTAAAAGAATTCCAATACATTGGGAGGGCTGAAAAACTTGCTCTCATTTTTTAACTACAAGGAAACATCACATGAAAAAAATTACCCTGGCTATGATCACATTAATGACAGCACTATCTGCCACCACCATGTCTTTTACAGTATATGCTGACACCACCTGCCATACTTGCGGTTGCCGTAGTAACCCTGATGAAAGTTCTGTGCACAGAGAATCTATTGATACAGCTGCGGGTACCAACGATGCAGTGAAGGAACAGCAGCAATAGAGGTTAGGTCAGACAAACGTAAGGCTCATTAGCCTTAGGCACAATGGCGCTTCCCCGGAGCGCCTAGTTTTACCCATCAAAAATCCGCGCAAGCACGCACATTTATGCGAACTCCTGAGGTTACTATTTGATTGAGCCAATCGAGGATAAGTCACTAAAAGTTCGATTAAGTCGCATCAGACTACCGCTGCTGCTCGTAGAAGAATCTGGCGTAGTACTAAACATTCGATAGCGATCCACTGTTGAAAAAGAGGATTGACTTGAACTTGAAAATGACTCTGCGTCAGTCTCACCATCAAAAAACATGTCATCCTCTTCCGGAACTGAAGTACAACTGGTTGCCCGAGGAGATTGCTTTATTTCAGACCTAAGTGAATACAAAACTGACCAACAGTCATGCTCAAAATCGCTATCTTCAATTGATACAAAAGGTGAAGCAGGATTCATTGATGTATAGTTTTTTATAGTTGACAAATGAGAGCGCATTACCTCTTCAGCAGCCGGAGATAACAAAAATCGGATGAAAGACTCATTTTTTACTGCACTCTGTTTTAATTTTTCCTTTCTTTCCAGTAAAAAACTGTTCAGAGACTCAGCATTTTCCGGCAAATAAAACTCAGTGAACCTGCAAATATGGTTATCTGACAATAGAATAATTTGTAAAATAGCGGCATTGATTTCAAATCTGAAATGCGGTGCACCGATCAAACTATCAGAAAAAATATCACTACTCCTCGGTTCGCCTTTGTTTAAAATATCCAACCAATTATAGGCATCATAATTCGTTAAATAAGGTAACTTGTCAAACAGCTCTGGCGTAATATCTGATGATTTACCAACAAGCAAATCAGGCCTTACTAGCGAAGAAAAAATCCAATCCCCGTCAATTTTGATAAATTTGTTATCCTGATTTAGTCCTAAATTGCCCATATTCAAATCAATTTCATGTAAAAAAATTGCTAGCACTAATATTTGACCGAGCCCAGTATAAACGCCACTAGTCAGACGTAATTTTTTTTGAATGGGAACTGGCTGAAAACCAGTAATTTCTTTGGAAAGAGTAAAACACTGCCCCGTTTCAAAATCTTTAGCCAACCGCATTTCTGGATGATATGGCAGAAGCATCCGATAAAACTCTTGTCCCAATATCTCATGCCGCGCACGTGTTTCGTCCAATGCCTCTTTACAATACCAAACAGCCTCTTCATCCTCAAAATATCCTTTGGTTATCTCATGCGAACAAGACTCTGGCTTAAGCATCTCAATTTTTGTAAACGTACGAATATCAGTTTCGGTAATAGGCATAATATCTCGATCGATCAAATAGTGGTCATATTATACCATATAATGATCAAATAAAGATCTACTAAATCAATTTATTGACACACCCATATTGATGAGACTAGGTAGCCGCACATCGGTCTTTATCTTGATATAAGTCCTGCATGCCATGAGAAATCCACATAGAGTCTTTTGATTTTTAAATGCCACATTGATACAAGAAGTAGGTTGGGCCTTGGCCCAACAGCAGTGCTTCGTTGGGCCAAGGCCCAACCTAGCTCTATCGATCAATCAAAAATCAATTCACTATAATAAAGTTTATGCCAAATAGGCACTAGGTTAGCGCAGTGCCTGAGTAATCCACTCTTGGTGAGATCGATCTTAATTGAGGGGTGGCACTCCGGAGGGCTCCTAGCGCGCGCAGCTTGCGAGCACGCTGGGATACCGGCGTGACAGGACCCCGAAACACTAACATAGAACAACGGCACGGTTAAAAAGAAATTGAAACAGTGACCTAGTCGGGTAAGACCCAAATAAGTCACAGCTTTTTAAAATAAGGGGGTTACTCAAACATCAGAACGAGCGAATTGAGAGCAACATAATAATGAGGTTAAAAAGTAAGGGCTGTTACGGCTTATCGTCCAAAACTTTTTTCTTAGTACTGATAAAATCTTTGCTCGACAATCCCATCGAGATGGCTAAGGCACCTGCGACGTAAATCGAAGAATAGGTTCCAATCACGATGCCAATGATTAAGGCTAATGCAAACCCATGAATGGTTTCACCACCATATACAAATAAAGCAACCACAACAAACAATGTCAAAACCGAAGTCATAATCGTTCTAGATAAAGTTTGATTGATAGAAATGTTCATAATTTCGATGGGCGTGCAGCGCCGCACTTTGACAAAATTTTCACGGACGCGATCAAAAACAACAATGGTATCATTCAATGAATAACCAATCACCGCTAGCAGTCCAGCCAACGCCTTTAAATCAAATTCAATGCCAAACCAAGCAAATATACCCAGAATTAAGACCGGATCGTGAATCAATGCAATGGCCGAGCTAAATGCCAAACGATATTCAAACCGCACAGCAATATAAAGCATGGTTGCCAATAACGACACAATAATGGCCAATGCACCTTTGGTTGCTAATTCTTGCCCAACTTGCGGGCCCACAAAATCAACTTGTTGCTTCGTAGCGCCTGGTAAGGCATTCATCACTTGATCGATCAAAACATTTTGATTCGAATCCGCTCTTGGAGCGATGCTGATCAAAACATCTTTAGACGTTCCATAACTGACAACTTGCGCTTCTTTAAAACCCGCTTGATACAAACGCGCTCGAATATCTGTCATATCAGCCGCTGACTGGTATGAGACTTGTACTTGCGTCCCTCCGGTAAAATCCAATCCCCAGATCAACCCTTTCACGGCCAAACCTGTAATCGATACTAAGAAAATTAAAACAGAAAGCAGAGCGGTCCATTTGCGCGCGCCCATAAAATCTATTTTTGAATTTGGATTAAAAAACTCCATCAGACCCTCACTCAAATACCAATTGATATATGTTTCACCGTACGATACCCGTAGATCATATTGACCATAGCACGGGTAAACGTAATTCCGGTTAACATCGACGTTAGCAAGCCCAACGACAGAGTGACAGCAAAGCCACGTACAGGACCTGCTCCCACTGAAAATAATACAACCGCGACAATTAAAGTGGTGATATTCGCATCTAAAATGGTCGAAAACGCGCGCTCATAGCCTGCATAAATGGCCGCTTGCGGCGACAAACCGTTGCGTAATTCTTCACGAATCCGCTCATTGATCAATACATTCGCATCTACCGCCATCCCCACGGTCAGCACAATCCCGGCAATCCCTGGGAGGGTTAATGTGGCGCCCAACATCGATAATAAAGCACATAAAAACATCAGATTAAGCAATAAGGCTAGATCCGCAACCAAACCAAACAAACGGTAGTAGACCAGCATTAAAATCAAAATCAATCCCAGTCCCACTTCCAAGGAAATCAAACCGCGTTTAATATTTTCTTTACCCAAAGTAGGCCCAACGGTGCGTTCTTCTACAGGATAAATAGCCGCTGGTAAGGCGCCGGCACGTAATAGTAGCGCCAAATTGCTGGCTTCTTTACCATCTGATAAGCCCGTAATCTGGAAATTATTACCCAAAGCCGAATTGATCACCGCAATCGAAATAATGCGTTCATCGCGTACCGTTTTATGTTCTTGCACCCCATTGACCAAACGATCTGAGGTTTTAGATTCCACAAAAACAATGGCCATCATTTTACCAATATTTTCGCGAGTAATTTTGTTAAAAAATGACTCGCCTCCACCGCCCAATTGCACCGATACTGCATGAGAGGCTGTTTGTGGATCAAAACTTGAAGAAGCCGACGTGATAGAATCCCCACTTAAAACAATTTGTCGCTTTAATAAAGTAGGGTTGGATTTTCGGTACAACAGTTTGGAGTTGGGTGGAATCGCACCGGTTTTAGCGGCCACGACCGGATCATTATCCTGGTCGACCATATAAAATTGTAAAGTTGCAGTACCACCTAAAATTTGCTTCGCACGCGCAGCGTCTTGAATGCCAGGTAAATCAACCCCAATACGAGTGGCGCCCTGTTGCACGACGATTGCCTCGCCAACGCCCAGTTCATTCACGCGATTGCGCAAAATACCCATCGTTTGATCGATCGTCGCTTGACGAATACTATGCCGCTCACTGCCCGATAAACTAGCAATAATCGCTTGCTTATTCTTAGCTGGTTTGAAGGTCACATTGGCATATTTGGTTTTTAACTCGCTTAAAGCTTGGGTTAATTGCTCTGCCGAACGCATACGAATTTCTATGCCTTGATGTGGAAAATAGCGTATACCCGCATAGCGAATCCCTAATTCCCGCAAATCTTGGCCAATCGACTTCAAGACCCCTTCATAGCGCCTATTCAGCACACTATCGATATCCACTTCTAAAAGAAAATGAACCCCACCGCGCAAATCCAAACCCTGTTTCATCGGTTCCGCATAAATCCTGGACAACCATTTCGGTGTAGAGGGTGCCAAAGTCAATGCAACTATATAATTAGTACCCAACCCATTTTTAATCAGGTCTCGCCCTTGTAATTGCAAATCAGTCGACGTAAACCTTACTTCAACACCATCGCCATGAACGCGAACCGCACGATACGGAATCTGAGCTTGATCCAAAATAGTTTGAGTTTGCTTTAAAATAACATGCGCATCCATATCCGTATCGGAGGAAATTTGAACGACAGGATCCTCACTATATAGATTGGGTATTGAATAAATAATAGCCAAAACAGCCAAAACGATTAGTAATACATTTTTCCACAGCGGATATCGATTTTGCATTTTTTATTGTACTCGCTTACAGAAACTCAAAAATGAATTGCATACTTCATTAGGGGTTTACAGAGAACTCAACGTTCCCTTCGGTAACACAGATGCCACTGCATCACGTAGCACCAAAATTTCCACGTTGCTATTCACGGTGGCTCTAATATGGGTTTCGTTAACCAATTTTTCTACTATCGCCAAGATCCCAGAAGTGAGCACAATTTCATCACCCTTCTGTAGTTTAGTAATCAATTCTTTATGCTGTTTTGCACGTTTATTCTGAGGACGAATCATCATAAAGTAAAATAAAACGAAAATTCCAACAATCATCAATAAAGAAAACGACCCATCTGCACGTGATCCGCCAGTCGCGGCACCTATTGCAGCATATGCATCACTCAATAAAAAACTCATCTATTCTCCAAAACTATCATTAAGGCTAAGGTTGAGACATCATAGCGATATTTATCATCAGCGTAAATGATTTTCTAATATGCATAACTGATATTATTTAAATAACGCCTAATCCAAAACACGTTATGCATCATCAATAATCTTTGGCACAGCAACGGCGTACTCTGCAACAAATGATGCAAATAGGCGCGGGTAAACGATTGCTGACAAGTCGGGCAAACGCAATGCGCTTCTAACAATTGAAAATCCAGGGCATATAGAGGATCTTGGAGAGATAATAACCCATCAGACTGGTACACCCTACCCTGCAGCGCATCGTGCGCAGGACGATCTGAAACGTAGAGTGTAAGCCCATCGTATTGAAACAATATGCCATCTGAGGGTTGATAACCCAACGATTGCATCTTTGGAAACAGAGTTGACTGATCCTTTGCAATCGACTCGGTTTCCATGAATTGCGGCTTTAACAATATATCCGGCTTTAATTGGTGCACCAAATCCCAAAATTGATCCAAACTCAACACAACGCGAGAACCATCGTAGGGAGATTGCACTACAAACTCTCCCCGCCCATTCAGACTGAAATCTCGAGCATCTAGTATCACACTCCCATCCCATGCTAAATAGGTTTTCAAATCCATACCTTCTTGCCAAAATGCTAAGCCAGGTTTGATCACCATATGCGCTAAGCCACACAAAGCATAATGGATGCCAAGCTCGTGCCAATTCGTCTGGGTCAAACAAGCACCTGCGGGTGTCGTCACATAAGGGACATATTGGATTGTCATAATAAGAGACTCACATCTCCATAAGAAAAAAATCGATATTGCTCAAGAATAGCAATTTGATATAGTGCCATCACTTGTTCATAACCAATCAAGGCCGCCACCAACATTAACAAGGTCGACTCAGGTAAATGAAAATTGGTGATCAACCCATCACAGAGTTGGAAATGATACCCAGGTTGAATAAAGATACTGGTCTCGCGTTGGCAGGGCTCTAAGTGACCGTTGACCGCAGCAGACTCTAAACTGCGTAAAGAAGTCGTTCCCACCGCAATCACTCGTTTGCCAGCAGCTTTGGTCTCAGCAACCGCTGCACATAATTCTGGACTAATCGTCAACCATTCCGCATGCATGGTATGGTCATTCAGATTTTCACACCGTACTGGCTGAAAAGTGCCCGCTCCGACATGTAAAGTGGTGTACGCCACACGGATACCTTTCTCTGCCAAGCGTGCAAACATGTCATCATCAAAATGCAAGCCCGCCGTTGGCGCCGCAACGGAACCTTTATATTTGGCATAAATGGTCTGATAGCGCTGTTTGTCTGCCTGATCATCAGGGCGATTGATGTACAGTGGCAACGGAATATGGCCGATTGCTTCTAACATAGGCTCTAATTCACTAGCTGCGCGGCATAAATACAAATCATCACGTTTTTCAACAACCTCTAACGACCACTCTGGCGTCAGATGAATCATCGTGCCAGACCGCGGCGCTTTGCTAGCCCGTATATGCGCCCAACATTCATAATCGGAAATCAATCGTTCTACAAAAACCTCGACTTTCCCACCACTCGCTTTGTGGCCAAACATTCTGGCTGGAATTACTTTGGAGTCATTGAAAACCAATAAATCGCCTGGCTCCAAATAATCCGGTAAATCACGAAAACTTCTATGTGCATGGCTTTGATTGCTACGTTGATATACCAGCATTCTAGAATCAGCGCGTTGTGGCAAAGGCGCTTGCGCAATAAGTGACGGAGGCAGATCAAAATAAAAATCAGATTTCTGTAAATTCATCACACCCTATACCCCACGTTTTATCAGACCAAAGATTGAGGATAACTAGTGTTGCTAACAAGATGTTGTAGAGACATCCCTGCTAGGATCATATATTATTCCAGACAAGAAAAAACGCAATGCTCGACTTTTAACAATCCATCAGCACGTAGGCACTAAAAAGAGAAAGTCGAACATAACGTCAAACGCATATTCTAACATGGAAAGACATAAAGATGAACGTACCCTCAAGCAAATACGCGGTAACTGGGCAGCAAATGATTGCGTTAACCGACTATCATGGACAGTGGTTGGTGCTTTATTTTTATCCAAAAGATGCCACGCCAGGCTGCACACGAGAAGGCCAAGATTTTCGCGATGCTTATCCTAAGTTCAAAACCTTAAAAACTGAAATCATCGGCGTATCACGCGACAATATTGCCTGTCACGAACGCTTCAAGCAAAAAGAACAATTTCCATTTCCCTTGCTCAGTGATTCAGATGAAGCATTGTGCGAACATTTTGACGTCATCAAAAATAAAATGCTGTATGGTAAGTCGCATCGTGGCATCGAACGCAGTACCTTTTTGATCGATCCACACGGGGTCGTTCGCCATGAATGGCGCAAAGTAAAAGTAGAAGGCCATGTATCTGAGGTGTATCAGAAGTTGTTAGCACTCCAAGCTTAGAGAGGGCTTCTGCGTGTGTTGTAGTCCTAAGCTAATGAATTATCAACAGCCCCTAATGGCATAGCACGCAATTGCTTGCGATACCAAAACCAATACACTGGCAATCCACTCACAATAAAGAGAGATGAAATACCCAAGGTTAACAATGACGTTTGTGAAATAACCCAGACGCAAAACAACAAGGCACCCATGCTATACAACCAATGATACCAAGCAGATTTTTCGCTTAAAAGTATTTTGATAAATGCTAAAACACACATCAGATACACAAATAAAAATGCCACAACAGAAAAATCAATAATAGCCGTAATTTGCTGGGCAATATTGACATTCATGGTTAAAAATAACATGGGCAAAATACCTATTGAACTCACTATCAAACCTAATGCCGGAGCATTCGCAGCATTCTTTTTCGCAAAACTTGCTGGCATCAATTGGTCTTCTGCCAAGCCCAACACAATCTGTCCGCTGGCCAGCATCCAAGCATTCAAAGTACCCACACAGACAATCGATGCGATGATCGCTATCAAATAGTGCCAACTTCCCCCAAATAAATAATGCGTCGCAACCACATAAGGTGCTTTGGCATGAGCGAGAATATCTCCAGGTACCAATCCCATAATTCCAATATTACTCATTAAATAGAGCAATGCCGTACACAAAGTACCCACGACAATCGCTCGCGGGATCGTTTTACTAGGATTATCGATAGAACCTGCTGGCGTGGTGGCCGTTTCTAATCCAATGAATCCCCACAAGGTCAACAACACAACTTGCGATAATTTGGACGACAAGGGCAACGCTTCTACCTCCGGCAACAGGGTGAAATTATCGCTTTTAAAGTACCACATCGCCACCAAAGGTAATAAAAACAACGGAATCACCTTTAATACCGATAAAATGAACTCCACATCACCTGCGGCGTGGATGCCTTTCAAATTCAAAACAGTGATGGACAACAATAGCAGAATCTCTAATACCAAATAGACCCAAGGTGGTTGTGCACCCAGAAAAGGACTGAGATAACTGATACTGGCAATAATCACTGCCGTTGTACTCACCCAAGAAATAACCCAATACGTCCAACCCGTAAAAAATCCCGGCGTCAAGCCAAACATTTCCTTAACATAAGCATGCGGACCACCGGTTCTAGGCAGACGCTGGCACAACCCCGCAAATACCAAAGCCAAACAAATAGCACCTAAGCCTGAGACAACCCATCCCAGAATACTATATTTGCCATAAGGCGCCAGACTCGCGGGCAACATAAATACCCCAGAGCCAATTTGACTGCCCATCACAATTGCCAGCACCGACCAAAAGCCTATTTTCTTTACCATGTGATCCCTATGTGAACCAATAGATTTATTTGTAAATAGCAAACGCTTTAAAAAGCACATTATAACACAATTTGTGCACAAATATACTCGTCGAAGCGCTAAATTAAGTCGGATTTACCGAGCCGGATCACTTGGGTTCATACCAAACTCAAGCCCCGCCGCTGTAACCTACGTCGCAACCCATAAGCATTGAGCACCATGAGACATCCCAAACCAAATACCACCAGCCCCAAGTGCCAATAATATGTTTGATAGATTTGCAAACTAAGGAGCGCAGCTAAGTCATTAGTCGGTAATGCGACCCAACGTGCAATGTGACCAGAACATAAATTAGATAATGATGAAGCCAAATACCAAGCCCCCATTGCGAAACCCAACATTTTCTTGTCGCAATACAGACCTATCATACTGAGACCAATGGCACTCACCCACAACTCAGCCAAGGTGATCAATACATAGGTACTAGCAATGTAACCTGCATTGACCATACCCGTTGAACTTGCAGGTGCGCATCCAAGAAGCAACAGCGCAATACTCGCCAAGATAGTGCCCGAGGCAAATTGATAAGGGATAGAAAATTTCGGAAATTTACGATAAAACGAGGGCAAATACAGCCCTAATATAATAATTAATAGTGGGTTTAGCAGCTGATAATGTGCCGGAGAAATCGAAAAACCAAAGAGTTGGTTGGCCACATTGTGTTTCGCAAACAAGATCAAGGTTGTATTCATTTGATTATAAATGACGAAAAAAATAATCGCCTCAACAATTAATAAAATAGCGATAGATTGTTTGGTTTTTGATAAGCCTTCTAGCGTTAAAGTTTGGTGTAAAAACCAAGAAATCCCTAATAAACAGCCTATTCCTAGGAGGATACTCGCTATAGAAATATGCGAAAACGCAAATAAAGTAAACCCGTAAATACTCAGCACATATAAGATCGCCTGAATAATCGGTCGTTTGCGCAATCTTTGCAAATCTTTGCCCCTTATCACGTTGTCATATAAAGAATATTTGACGGAAAAATTCATGGCCGCAATGGCTTTGCCCACAAACGAAAGCGCCAATACTGACAAAGGTCCATAGCGACTCTCTAGGAGAGAGGGTGCTATCAAAGTTGCTAACAAAGCGCCAATATTAATCGCCATATAATAATAAGTCATGGCTGATTTTGCTTTGACTTCTTCATCCTGATAAATATGCGACACCATCGCTGAGGTAGTGCCCATCAGTAGCGAACCTGCTGCCGGAGTCATGGCATAAGCCATGAGAAAGAGTTTATCGCCATAGCTAGCAATGCTAAAACCACTCAACATAATCAACAAATAAGCCAAAGCCAGCAAAACGCTGCCCAAAAGAATGCTACGCCGCAGGCCCAAAACTTGGTCCGCCATATAGCCCCCTAAAATGGGCATCAAATAGCCTGTTGCCTGGCTCACGCCCATGAATGTGTATGCTTGAGCCTGGGTATACCCAAGGCCATGCTCTAACATTGAATTGGTCAAAAATAGAATTAAGATAGTATTCAAGCCAAACGCTGCAAACTGACTCCAAAACGTGATCAAAGCAATGTTCAGCGTTTGTTTTTGTTGCAGAGGAGCATTGGACGGAGTAATTTTAGAGTTTGAGAACAAAATAATCTTCCTTAAAAGATTCATTATTGCAGTGTAAGGGAACTTCTGTTGAAATACTACGTAAGGGAGTATCACTAAGTATGAGCAAAACCCAGTTTTGATTGTACCCGTACCAAAAGGTATTTTATGCATTGGATTTTAGCCGTTTTAGCCATTATGGTATGTCTCATACTCGTAGTAGGCGTCCACGAATTAGGTCATGCCTTGGTTGCACGCTGCTGTGGCGTGACGATTCAGGGGATTGCCATTGGTTTTGGTAAACCGCTCATGCGCTGGCATGATCGCAAGGGCCGCGAGTGGATCTGGGGAATATGGCCCATAGGGGGTTATGTCGATTTGCTCAATTCCCGCATTCATCTCGTGACAGCCCAACAAAAAAAGCATAGTTTTGATAAAAAACCCATCTGGATGCGCATCCTCATTTTGCTGGCAGGCAGTGGTGCAAATTTCGCAACAGCCTGGCTAGTGCTGACCTTATATTTTTTAATTGGCTATCAACAAACCTCTCCAGTAATTGCCGCAGTCAGACCCAATAGCCTCGCAGCAGCAGCACATTTGGCACCCGGAGAAAAATTCATTAAAATTGCCAATCACGCAACCCATTCATGGCAAGCAGTTGGAATGGAATTGGCCATGCATCTAGGTAAAAATCATGTGCCAATCACTGTCAAAAAAGCCAATGGGGTCATTCATCAAACACAGCTGAATTTACAAGGCTGGAATGACCACTATCACACCTATTCGTTATTAGCCCAAATCGGGTTAATACCCGATAATGCAAAACTTCATAAACACACCGTTGCGGGTATTTCATTACCAAAAGCGATGCAGCATGCATGGCAAACCACGATAACGCTCTGCCATTTTTACCTGGTTCTCCTCAAACAAATTGTGACCAAAACTATCCCCTTTTTTCTCCTCCTGGGGCCAATCGGGATCTTCAGTAATATCATTGACTCATTCGTGCATGGCATAGCGGTTTTTTTATTTTTCATTGCACAATTCAATTTGGTCGTCGCAGTGTTTAATCTCCTGCCGATTCCCACTTTAGATGGCGGATCGATCGTGTACGCTATCGTGGAAAAAATCCGGCGAAAACCCATGTCAGTTGCCTTAGAAGTCTTGATTTATCGCTTGATGCTCATCGGATTTGTGGTCGTCCTAGTCCAACTCATTCTGAATGATGTACAGCGCTATTTTGGGTAATTGCAACCGCTTGCACGTCGCCATCCAGAACATGCTGAAGGGTGACGTATGCGGTAAGTAACTACAGTTAATTTGCATAATATGCATCCTAATCTAGACTTAATAATAGGTCCAGACTAATAAGGTGCATACCATGCATGGCAAAGACAGAAGTACGTATACAAGAATCGCCGATTCAGATCAAAGCATTGGCGGGTACAACCCACCTTCCGACAAGCAAGCTAGCTATGATGTACGCAACTCAACCGTTGTTTATACGGATACCAGTGGTACTGAAACCAATATACGCGCAAAAAATCTTCCCTTGCTTTTGCGTGAATTACGCCAGGAGGGCTCCCAAGGCTGGCATTTTTCCTCAATCTTTCAACACCGCGGCAAACCGATGCAAAATCTTGAAACATTTGAAAAGTCACTCCAAAGCTCCCCTACTACCGCATTATTAGATTATTGGCTATTAAGACTAGGCGGACATATTCGCTCATTAGAAGATCCCAAAAAAGAAAATGAAGATGCTAAATATCTTACAGATTTATACCGTAAACTGGCCGAAAAACTGACTTTGTATGAAACAGAAATGGGGAAATTAGCCAACCACCCTTCACGCCATCAAAATCAACAACGCCAAAAATTAGTCTCAGATTTTCAACGGGAATGGGAAGCATTAGTTCAACCAGCAGCACAAAAATACAAACAAACAGACGTCAAAAACATTCTAAAAAATGTGGCTGCGGCGTGCACAGGATTTGGGCTACTTTGGTTGTTTTGCAAAAACATTTATCGCTTGTCGCAACGCAAAGGACTTGGATTATTTCAATTTGGGGAAGCGCATTCGAGGAAAGTTGAGCATTTGCAGAAGCTATATGATGAGATAGCGAAAGCCACGGAAAAGGATGGCACTGAGTTACAGAACTTCTTTACGCATGACATTGAAGATGCGCGCAGCTCTTGTACGATATTTTCACAAACTATAGAAGCACTACAAACACTACATCGCACCGAAAAAACAGATGCCTTCTATACCGGAGAGGAGCAAGACGCTTTAGAGATAACCTTGGGAGCATTTAAGACGCCTTTAAAAATGTTTACCCGAAAATTAGAGAAGATGGATACTAACTCACCCGATGCAGAAGTGACCCTAGGAGAGATTCAGTTGGCCTTTATGAAAAACTGGCAAAAGGTTGTTGTAGATCAAGACCTATCTACAAAAATCGGTGCCGGCAGTCCTTTTCCGCAAGCATGCCAGGAATTATTTGGAAAAATAATTAAGATTACTGAAGAATTTGGCAAAGAAATTGAACAAGCTCAAGCAGCTCGTGAGAGAAGACCCTCTTCTCCAAGTGGCTCATCAAACTCTGGTGAATAATAAAAAAATAAGAGTCTGTAAAATATTCTGTGTAACTAGCCATTCCCTTATTCAGTAACTCTATCGCTGAATTCGATCATAAACCGATTCATAGCTGGCTTCCAGTTTTGAATCGGCATTGTCCATTTCTGAGCAA